>Ga0208112_100079_pt1 | contig 183685 bp, 167 predicted proteins | sample HotLakConsoUCCLE_FD_184736 | JGI IMG/M metagenome (GOLD analysis project Ga0208112, IMG submission 184736) | Hypersaline microbial mat communities from Hot Lake, Washington, USA - Hot Lake Consortium UCC-LE (SPAdes) (version 2) ...
TAGGCCCGGAAATCACCGAAATACTTCGTGATCGCCGCCGTCAGCGTCGTCTTGCCGTGGTCAACATGGCCAATCGTGCCAATGTTCACATGCGGTTTGCTGCGGTCAAACTTTGCTTTTGCCATGGTGGCATCTCCTTTTGTCGGGGGGCGGTGCACGCGGGCGCACACCCTACGGTTTGTAGGGTGCGTGGTTTCCCACGCACCGCTGCTATCAGGCGTATTTCTTCTGGATCTCTTCCGAGACGTTCTGCGGAACCGGTTCGTAATGGTCGAACTGCATCGTGAAGTTCGCACGACCCGAGGACATTGAGCGCAGCGTGTTGATGTAGCCGAACATGTTCGCCAGCGGAACGAAGGCATTGATCGCAATCGCATTGCCGCGCTGTTCCTGGCCAGTCACCTGGCCACGACGCGAGGTCAAATCGCCAATCACCGAACCGGTGTATTCCTCAGGTGAAATGACTTCCACTTTCATCATTGGTTCAAGCAGCTTTGCACCAGCTTTGCGCAGACCTTCACGCATTGCCATCCGCGACGCGATTTCGAAGGCCAGCACCGACGAGTCCACGTCGTGATACTTGCCGTCCAACAGCGCAACTTTGAAGTCGATCACCGGGAAGCCAGCAAGCGGGCCGCTATCCATAACCGAGTTGATGCCTTTTTCGACACCCGGAATGTATTCCTTCGGAACCGTGCCACCAACGATGCGCGATTCGAACGTGTAACCCTCGCCCGGTTCGGTCGGGCTGATTTCCAGCTTGACCTCTGCGAACTGACCGGACCCACCCGACTGTTTCTTGTGGGTGTAAGTATGTTCGATCTTGTGGCCGATGGTTTCGCGATACGCGACCTGCGGTGCGCCAATATTCGCTTCCACCTTGAACTCACGCTTCAGGCGGTCAACCAGAATGTCCAAGTGCAGTTCGCCCATGCCCTTCATGATCGTCTGGCCGGACTCCAGGTCGGTTTCGACGCGGAAGGACGGGTCCTCGGCAGCAAGACGTGCCAGACCCTGGCTCATCTTTTCCTGGTCAGCCTTGGTCTTGGGTTCCACGGCAATCTCGATCACGGGATCGGGGAAGGTCATGGTTTCCAGAACAACCGGCTTTTGCTGGTCGCACAGCGTATCACCCGTGGTGGTCTCTTTGAGGCCAGCCAGAGCGATGATATCGCCCGCAGCCGCCCAATCGATTTCCTCGCGCGAGTTCGAGTGCATCATCATCATGCGCCCGACACGTTCTTTCTTGCCCTTGGTCGCGTTCAGGATGCCATCACCTTTGCTGATGATGCCCGAATAGATGCGGGTAAAGGTCAGCGAGCCGACGAACGGGTCGTTCATGATCTTGAACGCCAGACCAGCGAAAGGCTGCGTGTCATCGGCCGAGCGCGGAATGTCGCGTGTTTCGGTTTCGTCCTTCGGGTCGAAGCCCATATAGGCAGGCACGTCCAGTGGGCTGGGCAGGTAGTCGGTCACAGCGTTCAACAGTGGCTGGACACCCTTGTTCTTGAACGCAGAGCCGGTGCACACAGGCACGAAATCCAGCGCCAGCGTGCCCTTGCGGATCAGACGGCGCAGCGTTTCTTGGTCAGGCTCTGTGCCTTCCAGATAACCTTCCATGACATCATCATCTTGATCGCAGACGATTTCGATCATGTTGGCGCGCCATTCGTCGGCCAGATCTTTCAGGTCATCACGGATTGGCTGACGGGTCCAGGACGCGCCCAGATCCTCTCCGCGCCAAGTCCATTCTTCCATCTCGATCAGGTCGATGATGCCTTCAAGCTGATCTTCAGCGCCAATCGGCAACTGGATAGGCAAAGGCGTCGCACCGGTGCGGTCCTTGATCATTTTCACGCAGTTGAAAAAATCAGCGCCGATCTTGTCCATCTTGTTGACGAAGACGATGCGCGGAACCTTGTAGCGATCAGCTTGACGCCACACGGTTTCGGTCTGCGGCTCTACCCCGGCGTTGCCGTCGAGCAGGCAGATCGCGCCGTCGAGAACGGCAAGCGAACGTTCGACTTCGATGGTGAAATCAACGTGTCCGGGCGTGTCAATGATATTGAAGCGATGCTTCTCACCGATCTGGTTTTCACCATCGACGGTTTTGGCCCAGAACGTCGTGGTTGCAGCAGAGGTGATCGTGATGCCACGCTCTTGTTCCTGCTCCATCCAGTCCATGGTGGCCGCGCCATCATGAACTTCACCGATCTTGTGCGACTTGCCTGTGTAATACAGGATGCGCTCGGTCGTCGTGGTCTTGCCCGCGTCGATATGCGCCATGATGCCGAAGTTACGGTAGCGCTCTAGGGGGTATTCGCGTGCCATGATCTAGTTCCTCAGGCTTGCAGAAATAACTGGATTACCAGCGGTAGTGGCTGAATGCCTTGTTGGCATCTGCCATCTTGTGGGTATCTTCCCGCTTTTTCACGGCAGAGCCGCGCGAGTTGACAGCATCGACCAATTCAGCGGCCAGACGCTCTTCCATCGTGTTCTCATTGCGGGCGCGCGCGGCTTTGATCAGCCAGCGGATCGCCAGAGCCTCACGGCGGATCGGGCGCACCTCGACAGGAACCTGATAGGTGGCACCACCAACACGACGCGACCGCACTTCGACCGACGGCTTGATGTTTTCGAGCGCTTCGTGGAACACTTCGATCGGGGCCCGCTTCAGCTTGGTTTCAACACGATCCATCGCGTTGTAAACGATCGTTTCGGCTGCCGATTTCTTGCCATCGATCATGAGGTTGTTCATGAACTTCGACAGGACCATATCGCCAAACTTGGCGTCTGGCAGGATTTCGCGCTTTTCAGCGGCGTGACGACGAGACATCTGAAATTCTCCTTACTTCGGACGCTTCGCGCCATATTTCGAACGGCGCTGCTTGCGGTCCTTCACGCCCTGCGTATCGAGGACACCGCGCAGGATGTGGTAACGCACACCAGGAAGGTCTTTGACGCGGCCGCCGCGAATCAGCACGACAGAGTGCTCTTGCAGGTTATGCTTCTCGCCGGGGATGTAGCTGATAACTTCATACCCATTGGTCAGGCGCACCTTGGCAACCTTCCGCATGGCCGAGTTCGGCTTCTTCGGTGTCGTGGTGTAAACGCGCGTGCAAACGCCACGCTTCTGAGGGCACTGCTCCAGATGCATGGACTTGGAGCGCTTGACTTTCGGCTGCCGCGGCTTGCGGATCAGCTGTTGGATCGTTGGCATTCCGGTTCTTCCCGTTTCAACCCGTGTTCATGGCGCGCGATGCGCCTCTCATCTTTGCGCCCAATCCCCGAAAGGCAGAACGCATAATACCGCTTGCGCCCCTTGCATGGGGCGCCGCGGTGGAATTCCAGAGGATCGGGGCGCAAAGCCCGGATCTTGACCGCTACTAATCTGAGTCGCACCACGGCGCAGGACGCACCTTTGCCGGGTGGATTGAGGGGCGTATAGGTGGAGTCGCAGGGCTTGTCAACACTCGCCGGGAGCACGGAGCAATCCGGCCTTTTCGGCCATTGCGCGACGGCGCAACCGGCCCTCTCGATAGAGCGTGTAGACCCCCGTCGCGACCACAATCGCACTGCCAAGGAAGGTTAGCGGCGCGGGCCATTCCGCAAGAACAAACCAGCCCAACACCAGCGCCGCGAGCAGTGACGCATAGCGAAACGGTGCGACGAAGGTCAACTCTCCCGTGCGCATGGCAAGGATTACCAGATAATAGCCCAATACCGTAAATACCACGGTGCCACCCAGCCAGACCCATGAGACGGGTGCAGGCATGACCCATGTCTCTGTCACCGAGCCACCTGCCCCCATCAGCATGACGCCGACTGCCGTGGTGAGCGCCACCATGCTAGATGGGACGCCCTTGGCCATGACCCGCGTGGTCAGATCGCGCAGCGTAACCATGCCCACACACAGCAACGCGTAGACAGACGCCATGGTGAAACTGTCGGTGCCGGGTCGCACAATCAGCATGACCCCGAACATACCGAACAGAATGGCGCTTAGCCTGCGCCAACCCAGCGGTTCTTTCAGAAACAGATACGCAGCCGCCGCAACGGTCAGCGGCACAACCTGCAAGATCGCGGTTACAGTAGCAAGCGGCATGTTGAACAGCGCTTTGAAGAAGAAAAATGCAGCCCCCATTTCCGCCCCGGACCTTAGGGTCAGAAACCAACGGTCGCGCCGGGTCAGCGCGGTGATCGTCGCGCGTTGTGTCCAGAGAAGGGCCGCAAAGATAAGCGACACCACAACACCGCGCATTGTGATGATCTGGAACATGCCAAGGCTATCGCCCAGCAGCTTCAAAAACGTGTCATTCACGGCAAAGGCGCTGGACCCTGCCATCATGAACAGGGCCGCACGCAAGTTATCCGTCATCATGGGCGCAAGGCCATCAACTCTGCGCGGGTGAATGGGAATCGCGCGGCCATGATCTTGTCCAACTCTGTGTCGGAATAATCCTTTTCCACACCGTAAACCCGCGCGCCGGAATCATTGTCACCATGCACCGAGCGGATGAAATGCGGCGTGACTGAATCGGTATAGCAATTCCACCGCGTATGAATCTGACGATGATCCGTCGAGAAGATCGTGGGGCGCATGCCCTTGGGCGCGATCATCCCCATCCCAATACCCAGCGGCAGGCTTTCGATCACGCCGAACAGCTTGTTGCCGCCCTCGGCAATTTTCAGGAACAGACCATTGTTGAACGCCACAATTGTCGGGGTATCCACGCCCGAAATTTCCAATACCATCGGGGCAAGGCGTTTTTGTTCCGCGACACAGTCAACGCTGATCGCGTCATCATCATCCAACCGAATGGAAATGACATGACTTGGCGCTTCGGTGCATAGGTCGAGCACCTTCTTGGTCGCAGCAAAGTTTTTCATGGGCGGCAGCGCGATAATTCGGGCCTTGGCCAATGGTCGGACAAGGTCCGTCAGCCGCTTGCGCCAAGCCAGCGGAAAGTCAGAGCCGATCAGAACAGCCGTGCTGAAATCGGCATCGGTCTGGGACAGCAGCGAGGGTAGCGTCAGCGCCTCGAACAGTTTGAAACGCCGGGCCAGACGCGCCTCGTCGTAAAGCGCGGCGCGGTTGGCCTCCAGCCCGCCATGGGTCAGACGCCAGCCATTCTCGCCAAGGTAGGAAAACCGGATCACAACGATGACCTGAGGCCTGATATTCACGGACATTGCGTTTCTCCGAACTGTCCCATCAGGGATGCCCGAAGCCCGTGCAAAAGAAAAGCCCCCGCGCGGATGGCGCGGGGGCTGTTTATGTCATGTCGCGCTAGGCTGACGGTCAGTCGTCGCGCTTGCCGAAAACGATATCAGCTTCGGATTGCGTTGCGGGTTCCGGCGCGGCCAAGGCCGCAGCGGCCTCTGCCTCTGCCCGACGCGCATCCAGCACTTTCTTGTCGCGATCCGCAGCCAATTGGCGAACCTTGGCAACCACGCCGCCCGTACCAGCCGGGATCAACCGGCCCACGATGACGTTCTCCTTCAGACCCACAAGATAGTCACGCTTGCCCTGGACCGATGCTTCGGTCAGCACGCGCGTGGTTTCCTGGAAGGACGCCGCAGAGATGAAGCTGCGTGTCTGCAAGCTTGCCTTGGTAATCCCCAGCAGGATCGGCTCGCCTTTGGCCGGTTCCAGACCCATCGAAATGGCCTTGGCATTGGCTTCCTCGAACTCGATCTTGTCGACGTTTTCACCCTTCAGAAGCGTGGTTTGGCCAGAATCCAGGATCTCCCATTTCTGAAGCATCTGACGCACGATAACCTCGATGTGCTTATCGTTGATCTTCACGCCTTGCAGACGATACACGTCCTGCACTTCGTCGATCAGGTAGTTCGCCAGCGCCTCGATCCCCAGAATGCGCAAGATGTCATGCGGAGCCGGGTTGCCATCCATGATGTAATCACCGCGTTGGATGAAATCACCTTCCTGCACGGGGATGTGCTTGCCCTTGGGCACAAGGTATTCCACCGGCTCGCGGGTATCATCGGCAGGCTCGACCGTGATGCGGCGCTTGTTCTTGTAGTCCTTGCCGAAGCGCACATAGCCGTCCATCTCGCAGATGATGGCGTGGTCTTTGGGGCGACGTGCTTCGAACAATTCCGCCACCCGCGGCAGACCGCCGGTAATGTCTTTGGTCTTGGCACCTTCGCGCGGGATACGCGCAACCACGTCACCGGCTTGCAAGTCCTGCCCGTCCTCGACCGACAGAACCGCGTCGACCGACATTGGATAGGTGATCGGGTTGCCCTGATCGTTGCGCAGCGGTTCCCCGGTTTCGGGGTCCATCAGGATGACCTCTGGCTTCAGATCGCCGCCTTTGGAGGTTGACCGCCAATCGCTGACGATCTTCTGCGACATGCCGGTGGCATCGTCCGTTTCTTCACGCACCGACAGGCCCGCAATCAGGTCAACAAACCGCGCACGGCCCGATGTTTCGGCGATGATCGGCAGGGTATACGGATCCCATTCGAACAGCTTGTCACCGCGCTCCACTTGCTGGCCATCCTTGACGAACAGCTTGGAACCATAGCCGGGCTTGAAGGTCGCCCGCTCGACGCCATTGGCGTCGATGATGACGATCTGCACCGAACGCCCCATTACGATCTGATCGCCGGCCGCGTTCTCAAGTGAGTTGGCATTGCGCAATTCGATCGTGCCGGCGGCATTCGCTTCCTGGAAGGACTGACTGCCACCCTGTGCGATCCCACCGATGTGGAAGGTCCGCATCGTTAGCTGCGTGCCGGGCTCACCGATGGATTGTGCCGCGATGATCCCCACGGCCTCGCCCTGGTTGACCATGGTGCCGCGCGCAAGGTCACGCCCGTAGCACTTGGCGCAAACACCCTCTTCGGCCTCGCAGGTCAACGGCGAACGGATCTTCACCGTGGCGATGCCGGCAGCTTCGATCTCGTCCGCGTCGCGTTCATCGATCAGGCTGTTGCGCGCGATCAGAACCTCTCCCGAGGCCGGGTCGATCACATCTTCCGATGTGACCCGGCCCAAGATGCGTTCGGCCAGAGATGCGATGATCTCGCCATCGTTCACCGCCGCCTGCGCCGTGATGAACAGATCGGTGCCGCAATCATCCATACGCACGATGCAATCCTGCGCAACGTCCACCAGACGGCGCGTCAGGTAGCCAGAGTTCGCGGTTTTCAGCGCGGTATCGGCAAGACCCTTGCGAGCGCCGTGGGTCGAGTTGAAGTATTCAAGAACGGTCAGACCTTCCTTAAAGTTCGAGATAATCGGCGTTTCGATGATCTCGCCCGACGGCTTGGCCATCAGCCCGCGCATCCCGCCCAGCTGCTTCATCTGAGCAGGCGAACCACGCGCACCGGAGTGCGACATCATGTAGACCGAGTTGGGCTCCAACTCCCGGCCTTCTTCGTCGCGGCGCACGGCCGAAATCTCTGCCATCATGGCGTTTGCCACAGTGTCAGAGCACTTCGACCAGGCGTCGACCACCTTGTTGTATTTCTCGCCCTGCGTGATCAGGCCATCCAGATACTGCTGCTCGAATTCCTTGACCTGATCGCGGGTCTCGTTGACCTGCACCCATTTCGCATCGGGAATTAACATGTCGTCCTTGCCAAAGGAAATCCCGGCGCGGAACGCTTCGCGGAACCCCAGCGTCATGATCTGGTCGCAGAAAATAACCGACTCTTTCTGGCCGCAATAGCGGTAGACATTGTCGATGACCGTCTGCACATCTTTTTTGCGCAACAAGCGGTTGACCAGATCGAACGGCGCTTTCGCGTTCAACGGCAGCAGCGCACCAAGGCGCAGACGGCCCGGTGTGGTTTCCACCCGCATGGTCACTTCGTTGCCATCTTCGTCGATCTGGGTGATGCGGCACTGGATCTTGGCGTGCAGATGCACATCGCCATTCGCCAGCGCGTGTTCCACCTCGTCGATAGAGGAGAAGATCATGCCCTCGCCGGTCATGCCCTCACGCATCATGGTGACGTAATACAGGCCCAACACCATATCCTGCGACGGCACGATGATCGGCGCACCATTCGCGGGCGACAGCACGTTGTTGGTGGACATCATCAAGACGCGCGCTTCCAACTGCGCCTCAAGGCTCAACGGGACGTGCACGGCCATCTGGTCGCCGTCAAAGTCGGCGTTGAAGGCCGAGCAGACCAGCGGGTGAAGCTGGATTGCCTTGCCTTCGATCAGGATGGGTTCGAATGCCTGAATGCCCAGACGGTGCAACGTGGGCGCGCGGTTCAGAAGAACCGGGTGCTCGCGGATCACCTCGTCCAGAATATCCCAGACTTCGGGGCGCTCTTTCTCGACCAGCTTTTTCGCCTGCTTCACGGTGCTGGACAGGCCCTTGGCCTCCAGCCGCGAGTAGATGAAGGGCTTGAACAACTCCAACGCCATCTTCTTGGGCAGACCGCATTGATGCAGCTTCAGTTCCGGCCCGGTCACAATGACGGAACGGCCCGAGAAATCCACGCGCTTACCCAGAAGGTTCTGGCGGAAACGGCCCTGCTTGCCTTTCAGCATGTCGGACATGGATTTAAGCGGGCGCTTGTTGTTGCCCGTGATGACCCGACCGCGACGACCATTGTCGAACAACGCATCGACCGATTCCTGCAACATGCGCTTTTCGTTGCGCACGATGATATCGGGCGCGCGCAATTCGATCAGACGCTTCAGGCGGTTGTTACGATTGATGACACGGCGATACAGGTCGTTCAGGTCCGACGTCGCAAAACGGCCACCATCCAACGGCACCAGTGGGCGCAGTTCGGGCGGGATGACCGGGAGAACCGTCATCACCATCCATTCGGGACGGTTGCCGGATTCGATAAAATGCTCGACCACTTTCAGCCGCTTGATGATTTTCTTGGGCTTCAATTCGCCCTTGGCTTCCTTCAGCTCTTCGCGCAGGCGACCAGCTTCATCATCAAGGTCGATATTGGCCAGCATTTCGCGGATCGCTTCAGCGCCAATATTGGCGGTGAACGCATCAGCGCCATACTGATCCTGCGCGTCGAGGAATTCTTCCTCGTTCATCAACTGGCCATAGGTCAGGTCGGTCAGGCCCGGCTCGATCACGACGTAGTTTTCGAAATAAAGAATACGTTCCAGATCGCGCAGGGTCATGTCCAGCATCAGACCGATGCGCGACGGCAGCGATTTCAGAAACCAGATATGCGCAACCGGGCTGGCCAGTTCGATATGGCCCATGCGCTCGCGACGGACCTTTTGCAGGGTCACTTCCACGCCGCATTTTTCGCAGACAACGCCGCGATATTTCATGCGCTTGTATTTGCCGCACAAGCATTCGTAATCCTTGATCGGACCAAAGATGCGTGCGCAGAACAACCCGTCACGCTCTGGCTTGAACGTACGGTAGTTGATGGTTTCGGGTTTCTTGATCTCACCATAGGACCAAGAGAGGATGCGTTCCGGCGAGGCCAGCGACACCTTGATCTGGTCAAAGGTCTTGGTCTGGGCCAGCGGGTTGAACGGGTTGGTGGTCAGTTCCTGGTTCATTTCATATTCCTAAAAGACTGGCGGTGAAAGAAGGCGCAGCACCGTTTTCTTTGAAAGAAAACGGACCGGACCCTTTGAAAGGGTCCGGCGCGTGCCGCTTACTCGTCCTCCTCCGAATCCAGGAGTTCCATGTTCAGGCCAAGGCCGCGGACTTCCTTCACCAGCACGTTGAAGGATTCGGGCACGCCGGCCTCGAAATTGTCCTCGCCCTTGACGATCGATTCATAGACCTTGGTCCGGCCCGCGACGTCGTCCGACTTGACCGTCAACATCTCTTGCAAGGTGTAGGCGGCACCGTAAGCTTCCAGGGCCCAGACCTCCATCTCACCCAGACGCTGGCCACCGAACTGCGCTTTACCACCCAACGGCTGCTGCGTGACAAGGCTGTAAGGCCCGGTCGAGCGTGCGTGCAGCTTGTCATCGACAAGGTGGTGCAGCTTGAGCATGTATTTCACGCCCACGGTGACGTTCCGTGCGAATTTCTCGCCCGTGCGCCCATCAAACACCGCCGATTGACCTGAGGTGTCAAAGCCCGCGCGAGTCAGCGCGTCGTTGACATCGGCCTCTTTCGCACCGTCGAAAACGGGTGTCCCGATGGGCACGCCCTTGGTGACGGTTCCGGCAGAATCGATAAGGGCCGCGTCCTCCATGTCCGCGAACACGTCGGAATAGGTCTCATCACCATAGCCGATCCGCATGGCTTCCCGCACAGGGGTCATGTCGCCCGAGCGACGATAATCCTGCAACGCTTCGTCAATCTGGACACCCAAGCCGCGCAGCGCCCAGCCCATATGGGTTTCAAGGATCTGCCCCACATTCATACGCGACGGCACACCAAGCGGGTTCAGGACCATGTCGACCGTGGTGCCATCAGCCAGGAACGGCATGTCTTCGACAGGCACGATCTTGGAGATAACACCCTTGTTGCCGTGACGCCCGGCCATCTTGTCGCCGGCTTGCAGCTTGCGCTTCACGGCGACGAAAACTTTGACCATCTTCATCACGCCCGGCGGCAAGTCGTCGCCACGGCGAACTTTTTCGACCTTGTCGTCGAAACGGGCCTGAAGCTGCCGCTTTTGCTGGTCGTAAAGCGCGTTAAGGGCCTCGACCTCTTGTGCCTCGGCCTCGTCGGCAAGGGCAAGTTGCCACCACTGGCCACGGCTGAGGCTGGAGAGCAATTCTTCGGTGATCTCGGAATTGGCCTTCACGCCTTTTGGACCTTTGACAGCGGTCTTGCCCAAGATGAGCTGCTGCAAACGCCCATAGATGTTGCGCTCCAGAATTTCCAGCTCGTCATCGCGGTCGCGCGACAGGCGTTCGATTTCCTCACGTTCGATCTGAAGCGCGCGCTCGTCTTTTTCGACGCCGTGGCGGTTGAACACGCGCACTTCCACGATCGTGCCATACGCGCCCGGCGGCAGACGCAGCGAGGTGTCGCGTACATCCGATGCCTTTTCGCCGAAGATGGCGCGCAGCAGTTTCTCTTCCGGCGTCATCGGGCTTTCGCCCTTGGGCGTGACTTTACCGACCAGAATATCGCCAGCCTGCACTTCGGCCCCGACATAAACGATGCCCGCTTCATCAAGGTTGCGCAGCGCTTCTTCACCGACATTGGGAATGTCGCGGGTGATCTCTTCCGGCCCAAGCTTGGTGTCGCGGGCGGCCACTTCGTATTCGTCGATATGAATCGAGGTGAACACGTCATCCTTCAGGATGCGCTCCGAGATGAGGATCGAGTCCTCGTAGTTGTAGCCGTTCCACGGCATGAAGGCGACGACCACGTTGCGACCGACGGCCAGTTCGCCAAGGTCGGTGCAAGGGCCGTCGGCAATCACCTGACCACGCGTAACTTGCTCGCCCACCGTCACAAGCGGACGCTGGTTGATGCAGGACGATGCGTTCGAGCGCTTGAACTTGCGCAGACGGTAGATGTCGACGCCCGGCTCGCCCGGCTCCAGCATTTCAGTCGCGCGCACAACGATACGCTGCGCGTCGACCTGGTCGATGATCCCGGCGCGACGCGACATGATCGCAGCACCCGAATCGCGGGCCACGGTCGCTTCCATACCGGTGCCGACCAATGGTGCATCGGCCTGCAACAACGGCACAGCCTGACGCATCATGTTCGAGCCCATCAGCGCGCGGTTGGCGTCATCGTTTTCGAGGAACGGGATAAGCGAGGCTGCGACCGAAACAAGCTGCTTCGGCGACACGTCGATCAAATCGACATTCTCAATCGGGTTCAGCATGAAATCGCCGCCGACGCGGGTCGAGACCATTTCGTTGACGAAACGGCCTTCTTCATCGAGCACGGCATTCGCCTGTGCCACCGTGTGGCGCTGCTCCTCGGTGGCGGACAGGTAAACGACCTCATCCGTCACCTTGCCACCTTCGACCTTGCGATAGGGGGTTTCGATGAAGCCATACTTGTTCACCCGCGCGAAGGTGGCAAGCGAGTTGATCAGACCAATGTTCTGACCTTCCGGCGTTTCAATCGGACACATGCGGCCATAATGCGTGGGGTGCACGTCGCGCACCTCGAAACCCGCGCGTTCGCGCGTCAGACCGCCCGGCCCAAGCGCGGACAGGCGGCGCTTGTGCGTCACCTCAGAGAGCGGGTTGGTCTGGTCCATGAACTGCGACAGCTGCGACGACCCGAAGAATTCACGCACCGCGGCAGCGGCCGGTTTGGCGTTAATCAGATCCTGCGGCATGACTGTGTCAATCTCGACCGAGGACATACGCTCGCGAATCGCGCGCTCCATGCGCAGCAGGCCGACGCGATACTGGTTTTCCATCAGCTCGCCCACGGACCGCACACGACGGTTGCCAAGGTGGTCGATGTCGTCAACCTCGCCCTTGCCGTCACGCAATTCCACAAGACCGCGCACACAGGCGACGATGTCTTGGGGACGCAGCGTGCGCAGCGTATCGGGCGCGTCCAGTTGCAGGCGCATGTTCATCTTCACGCGACCAACGGCAGAGAGGTCATAACGCTCGGAATCGAAGAACAACTGGTCGAACAGGGCCGACGCGGTGTCATAGGTCGGCGGCTCACCCGGACGCATGACACGGTAAATGTCATGCAGCGCGGTTTCACGGTTCCAGTTCTTGTCGGCCGCCATCGTGTTGCGGATGTATGGGCCAACCGTCACACCATCAATGTCGAGCACTTCGATATCGGTGATGCCATTGTCCAGCAGGGTCTTGAGCGTGCCGCCTTTGACTTCGCCGTCCTTGTCCAGCTCCCACGTCAACTCATCCCCGGCTTCGACATAAATCGCGCCGGTTTCTTCGTTGATGATGTCATTGGCCACATAGCGCCCGACGATATTGTCAAACGGCACCAGCAGATCGGTGACTTCGCCTGCGTCGATCAATTTCTTGACCATGCGCGGCGTCATCTTGTCACCGGCCTTGCAGATCACTTCACCGGTGGCGGCATCGACCAGATCCATGGCAGGGCGGGTGCCGCGCACGCGCTCGGGGAAGAACTTGGTGACCCAACCCTTGTTCTTCTCCAGCCGGAAGCTGACCTTGTTGTAATACGCATCCATGATCGCATTCTGATCCATGCCCAGCGCATAAAGCAGGCTGGTCACAGGCAGCTTGCGGCGGCGGTCGATGCGCGCGAACACCAAGTCCTTGGCATCGAACTCGAAATCCAGCCACGACCCGCGATAGGGAATGATCCGGCAGGTGAACAGCAGCTTGCCCGAGCTGTGTGTTTTGCCTTGGTCATGGTCAAAGAACACGCCGGGGCTGCGGTGCATCTGGCTGACCACAACGCGCTCGGTGCCGTTCACGATGAACGTACCGTTATTGGTCATCAGCGGCATATCGCCCATGAACACGTCTTGTTCTTTGATGTCCTTAACCGACTTCGCGCCGGTTTCTTCCGAAATATCAAACACGATCAGACGCAACGTCACCTTCAGCGGTGCGGCATAGGTCATGTCGCGCTGCATGCATTCTTCGGTGTCGTATTTCGGCTTCTCCAACTCGTATTTCACGAATTCCAGTGTCGCGGTTTCGTTGAAATCCTTGATCGGAAAAACCGACTGGAACACACCCATGATGCCTTCACCGTCATGCGGGGTGTCGGAATCTCCTGAGCGTAGAAACAAGTCATAAGACGATTTCTGAATCTCGATCAGGTTCGGCATTTCCAGCACTTCGCGGATTTTGCCGAACATCTTGCGGATGCGTTTCTGGCCAATATGGGTTTGCGCCATATGCGTGGTCACCTTCTTTGTCTTCGCGGGCGGGCAGGCTGTCGGGCCTCAGCCGCCGGCCGCTTGCGAACTGGGTCAGAGGCTCTATTCCTGCAAACCCTCCCACAGGTCCGCTCCCGAGCCGATCACTTTCCCTGGACAATCCTCTGCGCCTTAGCGTTCGGGCAGATAACCCAAAACAAAGGGCTGTCCAGAAACAGCGATAAACTGGGGCCAGATATGCTCTGGCCCCAGTTTCAAATTGAGGGGGTCGAGATGCCGCGCATCCCGCCCAATTACTTGAGCTCGACTTTCGCGCCAGCTTCTTCGAGCTTCTTCTTGATTTCTTCGGCTTCCTCTTTCGGAGCGCCTTCTTTCACGGCCTTGCCACCGGCTTCGACCAGGTCCTTGGCTTCTTTCAGGCCCAGGCCGGTGATGCCGCGGACTTCTTTGATGACCGCAATTTTGTTGGCGCCAGCTTCCATCAGGACGACGTCGAATTCGGTCTTTTCTTCGGCAGCGGGGCCAGCATCGCCTGCCGGACCTGCCATCATCACAGCGCCGCCAGCAGCGGGCTCGATGCCGTATTCATCCTTCAGGATGGTTTTCAGTTCTTGTGCTTCCAGCAGGGTGAGGTTCACGATCTGCTCTGCAAGTGCTTTAAGGTCAGCCATTGTTCTGTTCCGTTCTGTTCAGGTTTGTTTGTCCAACGCGGGCGATCACACGCCACGCGGGCCATTGGTTGCTTATGCCGCTTCGCGCTCTTCGAGCGTCGAAAGGATGCCGGCAATATTGGAAGCAGGCGCACCGATCGCACCGGCAATGTTCGAAGCAGGGGCACCGATGCACGACACGACCTGAGCAATAAGCTCTTCGCGTGAGGGCATGGCGGCCACAGCCTTGACACCATCGGGGTCCAGAGCCGAACTGCCCATAGCACCACCAAGAACCACCAGCTTGGCGTTTTCTTTGGTGTAGTCCTGAACCACCTTCGCAGCCGCGACGGGGTCTTCGGAATAGGCAAGCACGGTCATTCCTGTCAGAAGGCCGGAAATGCTTTCGCAAGGCTTTCCTTCCAGGGCGATCTTGGCGAGCTTGTTCTTGGCGACACGCACAGCCCCGCCCGCTTCGCTCATGCGAGCGCGCAGAACCTGCATCTCAGCAACCGTGAGGCCAGCGTAATGTGCTACCACAACCACGCCAGAGCTTTCGAAGATCTGGCCGAGTTCCTCGACCACTTTCTCTTTTTGGGCTCTATCCACAGGGTCTCTCCAATTTTCGAGGGGTCGCCCCCTCGGCTCGTTGCGCCGGGCTTTTACACCCGGCAAGAGGTCCGAACGGGCACTCTCCAATTTCGCCCGAGGAAATCCCCGGTCAGAAAATTGTTTCTGTCCCGCCTCAGGCAGGATTTATGATGCACGCATCACCCACCGTCTCGGACGAATCATCACAGGCAAAATCAAACGATCTTCCCTGAGACGTGGGCGTGTTAGTCGAATACGCACCCGATGCCAAGGGCCAAATTCCCGCAGGGCCGATCACACGCATTATTGCGGCTTGTCGCCCTGCATCTGGCTCCGGTAATACTCAGCCTCTGCGCGAACTTCGCGCAGGCCGGCCATGGCTGCGTCAACCTCAGCTTCCAGTTGCTTTATGCGCGCGGTCATGTCGCGCTCGCGGGTCTCGACATAGGTGATCGCCTGGTCGCGGATTTCTTCTGCCTCATGCAGGGCCTGTGCCATCTTGTCCAATTCGCCCAGATCCTGCTGGCGCACCCGCGTGAAGCGATGGATCAACCAGTTGGTGAACCAACCCAGCGCAAAGGCCACAAACAGCACAAGGGCAGTGACAAGAACGAATTGCATACGGTTCATCTGAAACGATCCTGTTACTTACTCGGCCCGGTCCGGGCGCGTCCGGGGGCGTAGAGCGGCATTCTCCGCAGGGCTGACACGGATCGCAAGCTCCGATTCGTCAGGCAACTCCTGCAATTCTGCGTCTTCGGCGGGCGTGTTGCCATCTGGGGCAGTCTCTGCGCGCGCAGCTTCAAGCGACGCGCCAATCAAGGAAAACTCGATCCGTCGATTGGCGTCGCGGCCTGACTCTGTGCCATTATCCGCAATCGGAAATTCGGGGCCATAGCCCTTCGCCACGAACTCGCTGACGAGGGCGCCACGCGCCATCAGCCCGGCGACAACGGCTTCTGCACGTTGTTGGCTCAGCCGCATATTGGTTTCTAGGCGTCCTTGGCTGTCGGTATGGCCCGCGACTTCCATGCTCATGCGGCCACAGCCCCGCAGCACCTCTGCAATTTCATCCAGAACACCGATGGCATCCCCGGCGATAGAGGTGGAACCGGGGTCAAAGGTGATCTTGCGATCCGTGATGAGCTCGTCGATCCAGCCTTCGCAGCGCGCCGGGGTGGGCAGTTGCGCAATGGGGTCAAAGGCCTCGTCATAGCTGACATCCAATTCAAACACCGCCCGCTGGCCCAGCTTGTCGGCAAGCAGGCGTGAAATCTGGTCAGACGCATCCGTCAGGCCAGAGACACCGGAAATCTCTACCCGGTCCGGCACCACCCGCACCGTTCCGGTGTTAAGGTAGCTTAGAACATCCACCGCCAGAAGCGCCTTCAAAGGCCACCCCCCCGGCAAATCCGGGTCAAGCCGGGCCGCCATGGTCACGGCGTCCGGGCCGAAATTCGCCTGCGCCAAGCTGCGCACCGCATCACGTGTTCGTGCATCGGTCAGGCGTCCTGACAGCATGACCGCACCGCTTTCTGACAGACGCGCGCCGAATTCGGCCTGATCCTCGACCGCCGCCAACTGCGAATCGCTCGGCGACAGGCGCACTGCATCCAGCGAGAATGCATCGGGCAAACGACCTTCCAAGGCACCGATACGCCTGTCGAACACGTCCGACTCGACTGTTGCGGGCACCACCATCGTAACATCCGTATCCGAGAACGTGACCGTGCCAGCCCCCATCTGCGCGACGGTATCCAATGCTGCAACAACCCCATCCTGCCAATCCGGGGTCGGCGCACCCAGACCGACAATGCATTCCAAGCGCCCGCTGGCACCGGCGGCGCGGGCTCTGTTCAGGATCGCGCTGCGGGCGTCCTGCGTATCGGCGGCGCAGGCATCAAAACGCGCTCCGTCCTCATCCAACACGAACCGCAGGGTGAATGGGCTTATCGCGGGGCGCGGAGCGCTGATGTCGAGCGCGGCGATCACGTCACGCGGGCGCTCGCGCGCAAGTTCTATCCGGATGCGGTCGCGCTCGTCTTCAGAACCGGTCAAGCCGACGACATTCACCCGCCCCGGCGAGATGGAAATCTTGGCGGCATTCAAAGACGCCAAGGCGCTCAAGGCGAAATCCGTCGCGCTGGCCCATGCAAAGGGTTCGGGGTAGCCCGCTGTCTCCAACATGTTTTCAACCGACAATTCCGCATCGACCGCCTCGACTCGTGCTTGGAATGCGCTCAGGTCGAACTCCCATGGCACAAGCCCGACCATCTGCACATCCAACCCGTTGCGCAATATCTCCATCGAGAAATCAGGCGCGGCAATTTCGGTTGCGGGTGTGACGGTAATCTCATCCAGAATACGTTCGGCAGAAACAATCTGGTTTGCAGTGCTGATGGCGTTGAAGCGGGCAGCTTCTGTCGGGGCTTCGCCGCTCAAACGCAGCAACAAACCATCGGTTTCAACCTCTGCCCAATCCAGCCCTTCAGTGACAAGTGCGCTTGCGGTCTCACGCTCAACAACATTTTCCAGCGCGCGCGCGCTCAATTGTGCGCCGCCAAGCGCAAGCAGGGCTGCGACGACAAATGCAATGCCCGTCATCCCGTGCCATTTATATTGGGTCAGAAGCGGTGTTGCCGCAGAGGGCAATCGGTCGAGTAAGCGTTTCATGCCTGTCCCCTAGCGCCTTCAAGCGGGCCGCGCAATCAGGCGAGTAAGGCGGCGGCAAGAAACAGCGCAGGCAAAAGCCCTGCATCACGATTGGACCGGAACAGCTTCAGGCAGACCGCGCCATCGTCAATGTCCAGCTTCGTTAACTGCCATTGCATGTGCCACCCCATGGCCCAGGCACCTCCCAGCCCGATGGACATGGACAACGGGTTGGCCAAAGGCGCCAGCGCGTAAATGATCGCCAAGGACATCAACACCACTGTGCCAACCAGAAAACCGCGTAGCCATTTGTCGGTGTTGTCGCCGAACAACCGCGCGGTCGATTTCACGCCGATCAGCGCGTCATCCTCACGGTCTTGGTGCGCATAGATCGTGTCGTAGAACAGCGTCCAGCTAATACCGGCCAGATACAGGAAAATCGCGGGCAGCCCCAAACTGCCGGTTTGCGCGGTCCAAGCCAGCACTGCGCCCCAGTTGAAGGCCAGCCCCAAAAAGACCTGAGGCCACCATGTAAAGCGTTTGGCGAAAGGGTAAATCGCGACCAACGCCAGCGACAGAACACCCAACCCCACCGCGTTCCAGTTGAAGGTGAATAGGATCAGCGCCGCCACCGCGGCTTGCACGCCCATCCAGATCAGCGCCTGCCGGGTCGTGACCTGCCCCGACGGAATGGGCCGCGACCGGGTGCGCGCGACCTTGTCGTCGATATCTCGGTCGGTCACGTCATTCCATGTGCAGCCCGCGCCGCGCATCAGCACCGCTCCAATGCCGCAGGCAACGACGATCCAGACAGTCAGCCAACCCGCCGTATCGGGCGCAGCCGCCGCCCCCAGAAACGCACCCCACCAGCACGGCAAAAGCAAAAGCCATGTGCCAATGGGCCGATCCACCCGCGACAACCGCAAATAGGGTCGCAGATGCGGGGGGGCGTGGCGGTCGACCCAGTTCTGCGCATAAGCATCGGCAACGGGTGTGTCCGTGCCCTCTGGCCTTTGCGGGTCATTATCCATAAATTCGGCCCCATGTCTGGCGAAGCGGTCAAGATACGGCTCTATCTAGAGCAGCCCTTGGGGGCGGGGCAAGGGTTGGACCTGTCGCGCGACCATGCGCATTACCTGTTCAACGTCATGCGGCTTGGGCCGGGTGCGGCTGTTGCGGTGTTCAACGGGCGCGATGGCGCGTGGCTTGCCAAGGTCGCAGAGGCCGGTAAACGTGGCGGAACGCTACTGTGCCAGCACCAGATCGCGCCACAACGCGACCCACCCGACCTATGGCTGATCTTTGCGCCGATCAAGAAAGCGCGCACCGATTTCATAGTTGAAAAGGCCGCCGAGTTGGGCGCCGCGCGTATCCTGCCAGTGCAGACGGAATTCACCAATTCCGACCGCATCCGTCAGGACCGGCTGCAAGCTCATGCGACAGAGGCCGCCGAGCAATGCGGGGGAACTTTCGTTCCCGTGGTTGAAGACTTGCAGCCGCTCTCGCGCCTATTGGCCAACTGGCCTGAAGGGCGCGCGCTGATCTGGGCGGATGAGGGATTGGCTGACACCGCCGCCCCTGCCCCCATGCCGCCCGCGCCCGCCGCGTTGCTGATCGGCCCCGAAGGCGGGTTTTCCCCGTCCGAGCGCGACCGGCTGCGCGCCTTGCCGATGGTTCATCCCATTTCGCTTGGCCCACGTATCTTGCGCGCTGACACGGCGGCGGTGGCTGCAATGACGCTCTGGCAATCCGCAGCAGGAGATTGGGCATGATCCGCAAGGCCGGACGAGAGGATGTCTCTGCACTGGGTGCATTCCTGGAAGCGCATGTCGAAAGCTCCATGTTCCTGCTGGGCAATCTCGACGCCTACGGCACGGACAACACAGACCACCCGTATGGCACGACATTTTTCCTGCAAGAAACCGGGGACGGCATTATCGGCGTCTTCGGGGCGACGAATGGCGGGCTGCTGATGTGTCAGATACCTCGCCTGACGGCACTGGAGGCCCAGACCTATGCCCATCTGCTGAAAGGCTACACGTTACGCGGCATGACGGGCGCGTCGGACCAGGTGGCGCTGATCTTGGATGCCTTGCCGCTGTCGGCCCCAGTCTGGCAGGTGAACCATGACGAGCCGCTCTATACGCTGGACCTTGCCACGCTGGACGTTTCTGATGCCACCCTGCGCACCCCGATGGAACAGGACCGCGAGACGCTGATCGCGTGGTTCGACGCCTACATGACCGAAACGCGCACCCATCCGGGGGGCGACGCCGCCCGGCACCGGGCCGAATCTGCGATCATGTCGGACCGCGTGCGCCTGCTGGTAGAGGATACGCACATCACCGCGATGACCGGGCTGAACAGCGTGGCGCGCGGCGTGGTGCAGATTGGCGGCGTGTTCGTGCCCCCGGATCTGCGGGGACAGGGCCGCGCGGGGCGGGTCATCGCGGGCCATCTGGCCGAACTGCGCAAGTCGGGGCTGGAACGCGCCATCTTGTTCGCCAATTCAGCCGCTGCTGCCCGTGCCTATGAAAAAATCGGGTTCGATCAGATCGGTAACTACCGCGTGGCGCTGCTGCAAGACCCCGTCACATTAGGCAACCCGACATGAGTGCCATTCGCCCCGAACTTGTCGAAGGCTTGCGCCGCTGGTCAGAAGTGATGGCCAGCATGGCACTTGCAGCCTTTGGTCTGTGGACCTTGCAAAGCCATGACCGGTTCATCCAGATAATCGGGGCTGCGATTATCGCCACCGGGCTGGGGCTGGCGTTGCTCGCATGGCGGCGCTTGCGCTTCCACCGAGAGACCGCAGCACCCGGCATCGTGCAGATCGTCGAAGGACAGATCAGCTATTTCGGGCCAGAAACGGGCGGATTTGTCGGAATTGGGCAGATCGTGGAATTGCACCTTGTGGATCATGGCGCGACATGGCGTCTGGTCACGCCAGAGGAAGCCCTGCACATCCCCGTTTCCGCCCAAGGTGCAGATGCTCTGTTCGACGCTTTCGCACAGCTTCCCGGCCTGCGCATGCCCGATGTTCTGGACGCACTGGACCACCCACAAACCGCCCGCGTGCTTTGGTTGCACCCCAGCCGCCGCCCTGTGAGACTTGCCAAGGCTTGACTTGGCCGCACGCCCGGCCCAAGTCTGCCCGCGACACCAATAAGGAAGCGCCAGATGTCCATTCCCCAAACCGGCGGCGGGCCGATTGAAAGCAAGGCCCAGCTGGCCGAATATTTGGCAGCCGGCTGCAAGCCCAAAGACCAGTGGCGCATCGGGACCGAGCACGAGAAATTCGGCTATTGCCGCGACACGCTGAACCCCCTGCCCTATGACGGCCCGCGCTCCATCCGCGCGGTGCTGGAAGGGCTGCGCGACCGTTTTGGCTGGGCGCCGGTGCTGGAAGCGGGCCATATCATCGGGCTGGAAAAGGACGGAGCGAATGTGTCCTTGGAACCCGGCGGGCAGTTGGAACTGTCGGGCGCGCCACTGGAAAACATTCACCAGACCTGCGACGAGGTTAACCAGCATCTGCGCGAAGTGCGTTCCGTTGCGGAAGGTATCGGAGTGGAGTTTATCGGGCTGGGAGCCGCGCCCATTTGGTCGCATGAGCAAATGCCGGTCATGCCGAAGGGCCGATACAAACTGATGACCGATTATATGGACCGCGTCGGCACCATGGGTAAAACCATGATGTATCGGACCTGCACGGTTCAGGTGAACCTCGATTTCGGGTCAGAGGCCGACATGGTGCAGAAGTTGCGCGTGGCGCTGGCACTGCAACCCGTGGCGACCGCGCTGTTCGCCAATTCGCCGTTTCTGGACGGCAAGCCAAACGGCCATAAAAGCTGGCGCGCGCGCGTCTGGCGCGATCTGGATGCAGCGCGCACGGGTATGCTGCCTTTCGTGTTCGAGGACGGTTTCGGGTTCGAGGCCTGGGTGGAGTATGCGCTCGATGTGCCGATGTATTTCGTCTATCGCGACGGCAAATATATCGATGCGCTGGGCCAGTCCTTCCGCGACTTCATGCGCGGCGAATTGCCCGCGCTGCCCGGCGAAATCCCGACGCTGTCGGATTGGGCCGACCACCTGACCACCATTTTCCCCGAAGCGCGCCTGAAGAAATTTATCGAGATGCGTGGGGCCGATGGCGGCCCGTGGCGCAGGCTCTGTGCGCTGCCCGCCTTGTGGGTCGGGCTGTGCTACGATCAATCCGCGCTGGATGCCGCCTGGGACCTGGCCAAGGGATGGGATGCAGAAACCCGTGACGGGCTGCGCTTGGCGGCGTCTGTCGATGCGCTAGAGGGCGAATACGGCGGGGTGAAACTGTATGATATCGCGCGCGAAGTTGTCGCCATAGCCGAATCGGGGCTGCAAGCGCGGGCACGCCCTGGTGCGGGCGGCTTGTTGCCCGATGAAACCCATTTCTTGAACGCGCTGAAAGAAACACTGGAAACTGGGAAAACTCCGGCGGATGAATTGCTGGCCCGCTACCACGGCGACTGGCAGGGCGATCTGTCGCGCATTTATGCCGATTACAGTTATTGATGGCAAAGCTTGGCTCTATAAGCCTGCGGCACCGTGCTCAAGACTGGCTGGCCGCAGCATTTTTGGAAGGGTTGAAGCCGCTTCCCTACCGCCGGCGTATTCCGCTGCTTGGCTGGCTTGGGGCGCATGTGATTGGTCCTTTGGCGGGACTGCGCAGCCGCGTGCGGGCCAATCTGTCAATGGTCGCGCCAGAACTGGCCATGGCAGAGCGCAACCGCATCGCGCAGCAGGTTCCGGGCAACATGGCACGGACCATAGGCGAGATATTTTCGGGCGCGGAATTCGTCGCGCACGCCACGCGCTCCGAGGTTGAAGGGAGCGGACTTGCCTATCTTCATGACGCGCATGCAAAGGGCCAGCCCGTTATCCTTGTAACCGGCCATCTGGGAAACTACGACGCAGCGCGCGCCCTGCTTTTGGCACAGGGCTTCAAGGTTGCCGGGTTTTACATGCCCATGCGCAACCCGGCCTTCAACGCGCGCTATGTGGCCGCAATTTCGCGCATCGGCACGCCGGTTTTCGCGCGCGGACGGGATGGGCTGGCCAAAATGCTGCGTTTCTTGCGGCAAGGCGGCATGGTCGGGTTGGTGACCGATCATTACATGCAACACGGGGAGCTTCTGGATTTCATGGGCCAGCCTGCGCGCACGGCGCTCTCTGCTGCCGAAATGGCGCTGAAATACAATGCGCTGCTGGTGCCGGTTTACGGCATCCGCCAGCCGGACGGGCTGAATTTCAGTGTCCGCATCGAAGCCCCGATTCCGCATAGCGATCCGGTCACGATGACAAAAGCGCTCAACACATCGCTCGAAGCACTGGTGCGGCAGCATATGGACCAATGGATGTGGACCCATCGACGCTGGAAGAAGAACCGCCCAGAGGATGCAACCTGACTACCGGTTCTTGTCCACCGGTTTTGGTTTGTCGTCGTATTCGTCGGTCAGTATGCGCTGACTGTCGCCGTCGGGATCATCATACATACCCTTGCGCAAGGTCCAGATAAACGCCCCCAAGCCCAATAGGCCAAGGATCAATGAGACCGGGATAAGGATCGTCAGAACTTCCATGGATGTCTTTACTTCAGCCGCAACGCATTCAGCGTGACCGTGATGGACGAGACCGACATGATCGCCGCCGCGATAAGCGGTGTCGCAAGGCCAACAAGCGCCACGGGCACAAAGATCGCATTATATACCCCGGATTGCCAGAAATTCTCGCGGATGCGGCGCTTGGCCTGAGCCGACATGCGCAGCGCATCGGCAATAGGCCCAATATCGCGCCCCAACATGACCATGTCAGACGCCGCGCGCGCGGCATCGAGCGCGCTGGCGGGGGATATGGACACATGTGAGGTGCTGAGCGCCACGGTGTCGTTCAAACCGTCACCAACCATCAGCACCTTGGCACCAAGGGCTTGCAACGCCTCGACCTTTGCGGCTTTGTCTTGCGGCAGCGCTTCGGCTTGCCAATGCTCTATCCCCAGCCGCTCGGCCAACGCTTGCACCGCTCCCGGCACATCGCCCGACATCAGCCAAACCTGCGCACCCTGCTGGTGCAGCGCGCGTACGACCTCTTCGGCGCCGGGGCGCAGCTGGTCGGTGAAGGTGACCGGATAGGTTAGACCGTCCAACGACAGATAGGCAGCGGTGGTCGTCACCGCGTCCGCCCCAACCCAAGCCGCGCGCCCCAGGCGCACGCACGCACCGTTCCATTGCCCTTCGACACCGTAACCCGGCACTTCGGCCAGATCGGACACCATAGCGGGGCGCAAACCCATGTCGCGCAGTTCTTTGGCTAGCGATGCAGCCAGCGGGTGGCCCGACGCCTCTGCCAAGGCCAAAGCAACGCGGCGGGCATCCGCTGGCAGGCCGTCCAAATTGGTGGGCACAGGTGTGCCCATGGTCAGAGTGCCGGTCTTGTCAAAAACGACCGTGTCCACCTCTGCCAGCCGTTCCAGCGCGGTGCCATCCTTGATAAGCAACCCTTTGCGGAACAGCTTGCCGCTTGCCGCCGTGACCACGGCGGGCACGGCCAGACCCAGCGCACAGGGGCAGGTGATGATGAGCGTTGTAACCGCGACATTGATCGCAACGCGGACATCACCGCCCGTCAAATACATCCAGACCGCGAAAGCGCCCAATGACAGCAACGGAATGGTCGGCGCATAGGCGCGCGCGGCGCGTTCCGCGAGCGTGGTGTATTTTGTGCGCGCGGATTCAGCATTGGCGACCAGGTCGGCCATGCGGTGCAAGGAACTGTCCTTGCCTGCCGCCGTAACGCGCACGGTCAGGGGGCCGGTCAGGTTCACCTCGCCTGCGCTGACAAAAGCGCCTTCGCCCGCGAAAACCGGCAGGGTTTCGCCCGTCAGCAACGCGCGGTCCAGTTCTGACTGGCCTGCGATGACAACCCCATCCACAGGCATACGCCCGCCAGGACGCACCAGAACCAGATCGCCCACCGCCAGTTCGGCAACGTTGACCGTGCTTTCGACCCCGTCCCGCACCCGAATGGCGCGCGGCACTTCCAAAGCGGCCAGTTCCTGCGCCGCAGAGCGCGCGACGGCACGCGCGCGGAAATCCAGATACCGCCCTGCCAGCAGGAAGAAAATCAGCATCACGACCGAATCGAAATAGGCATGGGCGCCCGATTGCAGCGTCTCGAATATCGACAGGCCCAAGGTCAGCAGTATGGCGAAGCTGATCGGCGCGTCCATGTCCATGCGGCCCGCGCGCAACGCCTTCCAGGCATTGCGGAAAAACGGCTGGCCCGCGAAGGCCACGGTCGGAATCGCGATGACCGCGGAAATAAGGTGAAACATGTCGCGGGTCGGCCCGTCTGCCCCGGACCACACCGCGACCGATAGCAGCATGATGTTCATCATGGCGAACCCGGCAACGCCCAGCCGCATCAGCAGCTCGCGGCCCTGGCGTTCGGTTTCGGTCATGGAGAGCGTGCCCGCATCCAGTTCATGCGCATCATAGCCCAAGGCATTCAACCGGGCGATCACATCGGCGGGTTCGATTCCGGCATCCGCATCAACGCTCAGCCGTTTCAACGTCAGGTTCAACCGCGAAGAATTGACCCCCGGCATCTTAGCAAGGTCACGCTCGATCGTGGAAATGCAGGCCGCGCAATGCACCTCTGGCACCGATAGCAGCACCCGTGCGCGGGGCAAATCGGCGCGGGCCAAGCTTTCTGCCGCTGGCGCCGCCGCACAGGCCGGGCAGCCCGAGGCGCGAATGCTGGTCATCCGTGCCTACCCGTCGACATGCAGCACGACGCGCTGCTGGAACAAGGTGCCATCGGCGGCCGTGGCACGCAGGCGGATGTTCCAGTTGCCGGGCGCGATCTGAACAGGGGCGCGAAAAGCTCCATCCAAGAACACGAATTCCGGGCGCTGGTCGTCGCGGACATGGGTCGCAGCGCCCAGAATCGCATCCAGCGTAGCAACTTGGGCCGGGTAACCATCTGGCCCGGTGATGGACAGAATAAGCTCGTCTCCCACGACATCGGCGCTGACATCCCATTCCAGCGCTTGCTGCGCCGCCAGTTCCTCGTTGAAGTTCTGGCTGGCGACGTAAGAGTTCTTCACCTCCAGCCCCGGAAAGGTGCTGACCGCAGAATAGGCCAAGGTCAGATTGACCGCGATGATCGTTCCGAAGGCCGTCACCATGATTGCCAGCACTTTCGGCCCGGTCATGCGAAAGCCTGTGCCGTCGTTATCCTTGGTCATTGACCTCTCCCATTGAACACGGTTTCAGAGTAAACTCGATTCTGGCTTCCGGCAATCGTGGCCCAAAGTCGCACGGTGCTGCGTTGTGCCGCAGCCGCGTCGGTGCCGTTCGGCGCTTCCAGATAGACGCGGACCTGCGCCATCTCGTCGGGTCTAAGCGTAATCGCGGTGTCGTCTTCACCTTCGACCGACATGCGCAAATCCGGGTTTTCTGTAATCGAGAGCACAAAATCGCGTTCTTCATTGGCCATGTTGCGCAAGCGCACATCATAGGCATTGCGCACGGTGCCATCCGACAGCACCACATGCGTCGGATTGCGCACGGGTGACACGCTCATATCCAGATCGGCACGGATGAACAGTGCCACGATCAGGCCGACGCCCACCGCCAACCAAATTGCGGTATACACCATCGTGCGAGGACGGAAGACGTGCTTCCAAACCGATTTCGGAGCTTGGCCCGCGCGTTCGCTTTCGTGGTCAGACAGTGCCATGTAGCCGATCAGGCCGCGCGGCTTGCCGATCCGGTCCATCACCTCGTCGCAGGCGTCAATGCACAACCCGCATGTAATGCAGGCCATCTGCTGACCATCGCGAATGTCGATCCCCATGGGGCAGACATTCACGCAGGCCATACAGTCGATGCAGTCGCCAAGGTTTTCTGCGCCCTCGCTTTTACGGTGCTTGCCGCGCGGCTCTCCGCGCCAGTCGCGATAGTCGATTGTCAGCGTGTCCTCGTCCATCATCGCGGCCTGAATCCGCGGCCAAGGGCAAGCATAGATGCAGATCTGTTCACGGAAAAAACCGCCGAACAAGAAAGTCGTCATGGTCAGGATCAGGATCGTCAGGTAGGCGATCATCGGGGCCTGACCCGTGAACAGGTTGACCAGAAGTGTCGGCGCATCCGCGAAATAGAACACCCATGCCCCGCCGGTCGCCATGCCGATCAAAAACCACAACACCCATTTCAGACCGTATTTGCGCACCTTCTCGAAATCCCAGTTTTTGCGGTGCAGACGCAAACGCGCGTTACGGTCACCTTCGACCCAACGCTCGACCAGAATGAACAGGTCGGTCCAAACGGTTTGCGGACAGGCATAGCCGCACCAGACCCGGCCCAAGGCCGAGGTGAACAGGAACAGCCCGATCCCCGCCATGATAAGCAGGCCCGCCACGAAGTAGAATTCATGCGGCCAGATTTCGATCATGAAAAAGAAAAAGCGCCGCCCTTGCAGGTCCAGCAGCACCGCCTGATCGGGCATTTCGGGTCCACGATCCCAGCGTATCCATGGCAGGATGTAATACAGCCCCAGCATTCCAGCCAGAAGCCACCATTTCATGGTGCGGAAACTGCCCTTTACGCGGCGCGGGAAAATCGGTTCGCGCTTGGCATAAAGCGATGGGGGGCTTTGATCTGACGAACTCACGCTTGGCTCCTGACTGTGGCTTGCCGCGGTTGTTTCATGCGCCTTGCGCGCCGTCCTTGACCTGCGTCAAAAACCGCAAAGCAAATTCGAGTTTTTACAATTGGTGGAGTAAGCTGCGGGCATGACAGCGCCGATCTCCGGTAACACGCGCGAACAGGAAAACAGAGACCGGCGCGGCAAGCCTAAGCAAGCCTGTGATTTCCTACTGAAGACAGATGGCCCTTACCTTGATGCAGATCAAACCCCAAGCGCTGCGACATTCAGTCCCGGCACGCGCGCGGCCTCGGCTTTTAGCCAGCGGCAAAACGCCCGCAACGGTGGGCGCTGCACGCCGGGACGGGTTACAAGATAATATCCCCTGTCGATCTGATCGCGCAACACAACCTGCAGGTTGCCACTGGCGATATCTGCGGCAACCAGCACTTCGGTCACAACGGCCAAGCCATGCCCACCGCGTGCGGCGTCCAGAACCAGGTTGCCGGGAAGGTGGATCACTCCTCCGCTGAGCGCCTTGGCGATCCCTTGACGTGACAGAAACAAAGACGCCTCGTTCTGTTCCAACTCACTCAACCACGGCAGCCCTGTCAGCGCATCGGGTCCGCCTTCGAGCGGGCCGCTCAGCAAGGCAGGCGATGCCACGACGACAAGGGGTGCATCCATTAGCTTACGCTGCTCAAAGCCCGGCCAATCGCCGGTGCCATGCCGGATGGCGGCGTCGAAGCCGCCGGGCTCCAGTGGGCGCAGGGCGGGAGATGGGTCAAGCACAAGGTCAACGCCCGGATGAGCCAGCCGAAACGACCCAAGTCGCGGAACCAGCCATGTGCTGGCGAACATAGCCGTTGTGGTCACTTGCAACGGGCGTTCCCGCTGCGCTTCAGTCAAGGCGCTGACACTGCGCAAGATTTCGGCAAAGCCAAGGCCGAGACCATGCGCCAACTGGCGCCCATCGTCGGTGAGCGCGATCTTGCGGCCGGCGCGCGAAACCAAAGGCAAGTCGAGTGCTTTTTCAAGCGCCCTTATCTGCTGGCTGATCGCGGCATGGGTCACACCCAGCCGCGCGGCGGCTGCAACAACCGATCCGGTTTCCGCCACGGCGGAAAACGCCCGCAGCGCCGATAGTGGTGGCATATCGCGCCAGTCCATCATGTAAGCTAGGCTTTCATATTGAATGAATTCCAGAGTCGCATCTTGCCCCATAAAGATACAAATTAAAGCACAGACATCGCAACCCCGGAGGCTTAAATGTTAGAAATTCATGCAAAAATGCTATCCATCGCAAGCCGGATCGACGCTCTCTCTCAGACGGTCACAAGGCCAAATGGTGCGACAACACCAAACAGCCGAGTCAATCATATGACAGACCGTGTTCAGCTTGTAGCGCCACGCAAAACCCGCTGAGCATAAACACAAAAAACCCGGCCTGCATAACAGGCCGGGTTGGTTCTTTGATCCAAATGCCAGATTTACTCGCCGCCACCAAGCTGGTGCACATAGGCGGCCACCGCACGGATTTCCGCATCGCGCAAACGGCCGTCAAAGCCCGGCATGACGCCAAAGCGCGAGTTGTAGATCGTGTCATAAACGGTTTCTTGCGAACCGCCATAAAGCCAGATCTGGTCATTCAACGCGGGCGCGCCAAGGAATGTGTCGCCTTCGCCATCAACACCGTGGCAGGACGAACAGTTGTAATCGTAGACCTCCGCCCCGGCCGCAGCCAGTTGCGCGTCATGGTCCGACCCGGACAGGGACAGAACAAAATGTGTCGCTTGCTGGATTTCCTCTTCGCTCAGCAATTCATCACGTCCAAACGCGGGCATTTCCGAATACCGCGCATCAAGATGATCTTCGTTGCGGATACCATAGGCAACGGTTTGCACGATGTCTTCATGCGTACCACCCCAAAGCCAATCATCGTCCAGCAGGTTGGGAAAGCCCCCAGCCTGAACGCCAGCGCCGCCGGCACCATGGCACTGCGAGCACTGCGCCGCAAAGACCGATGCACCAGCGTTTATGGCGAAACGGTGCAGCTCTTCATCATTTGTCAGCTCGCTTGGCTCGGTTTCAAGGATTTGTGCGAATAGCACATCGTGGCGCGTTTCAAACTCTGCGATCTCGTTAGCGACCTCGGAGCGCGAAGAATAGCCCAGCACACCGCTTGTCGCCTTGTTGATCCCCGGCCAAGCCGGGTACACGACCCAATACCCGACCGACCAGATAACGCAGAGGATGAAAATCCAGACCCACCAACGCGGCATCGGATTGTCGAATTCCTCGATACCATCCCAGCTATGGCCGGTGGTGTTTGGATCGCCCTTCTGGTGGTTGGCGCTTTTTTTCGAATTGTCAGCCATCACTTGGCCTCTCTCAGGTCGGCGTGACGGGCTTGCCGCTCGCGGTTATCTGGCGCGGCAGGCTTGTCATCGTTGCGGAAAATCATGTTCGCCGTGTCACGATGGACCTTCTTGCCGCTGGGGCGCAGGATGTAGATAAACACCCCGATAAAGAAGCAGAACATGAACAACAGGTGCCAGCTATCGGCGAAGGCACGCAGCAAGGTATAGGTTTCCATTGCTTCCTCCTTTCGTTAGCGAGACGCGTCAGGAACGAAGGTCTCGAAATCGACCAGCGTGCCCAGCATTTGCAAGTAGGCGATGACAGCATCCATTTCGGTGACAGCATCCTGCCCGTCGAAATTGCGCTGTTGTGCGCCCGGATAGCGGTCGGCAACAGGATCTCCAAACTGGTCCACCTGAGCGAAGAAATCATCAACCGCCGCATCCATCATCTCATCCGTATAGGGATGGCCCAGCATGCGGTAGACGCCCATGATGTCTCTCACCTTCTCTGCGTCGCCGCGATCCAGTTCACGGTTCATCATGTAGCCGTAAGATGGCATGATCGATTCCGGCACAACGCTTTGCGGCTTAATCATGTGCTGCACATGCCAGTCATCCGAGTAGCGACCGCCGACGCGGGCCAAGTCCGGCCCGGTCCGCTTCGACCCCCATTGGAATGGATGGTCATACATCGATTCCGCCGCGAGGCTGTAATGGCCGTAGCGTTCAACCTCGTCCCGCATTGGGCGCACCATCTGGCTGTGGCAGACATAGCACCCTTCACGCCGATAGATCTCGCGTCCAGCGATCTCCAGCGGCGAGTAAGGGCGCATGCCCTCCACCTTCTCGATGGTGTTGTCGAGGTAGAACAAAGGCACGATCTGCACGATCCCGCCAATGCTGACCACGAGGAAGCTGAGAACCAGCAACAGCGTGGCATGGCGTTCAATCGCGCCGTGTTTGTCAAGAAGTCCCATTCTCGTGCCCTTTCTTTATTCGGCGGGCACTGCGGAGCCAGCGGTGGCAGGCTTGCGCTCTGCCGTGCTGGTCACAGTTTTCCACAGGTTGTAGCACATGATGATCGCACCAGCGAGGAACAGCGTCCCGCCCAGACCGCGCACCACATACATCGGGAATTTCGCAGCAACCGTGTCAGCGAAAGAGTTCACGAGGAAACCCTGCGCATCGACTTCGCGCCACATCAGGCCTTCCATGATGCCGGTGACCCACATGGACGCAGCGTAAAGCACGATGCCGATCGTCGCGAGCCAGAAGTGCCAGCTGACCAGACGCAGGCTATACAGTCCCTCGCGCTGCCACAGTTTTGGCACCAGATAGTAAAGCGCCCCAAAGGTAATCATGCCGTTCCAGCCAAGTGCGCCGGAATGCACGTGGCCGATGGTCCAGTCGGTGTAATGCGACAGGCTGTTGACGGCCTTGATGGACATCATCGGCCCTTCGAACGTGGCCATGCCGTAAAAGCCCACGGCCACCACCATCATGCGGATGATCGGGTCGGTGCGCAGCTTGTCCCATGCGCCAGACAGCGTCATCAGACCGTTAATCATCCCACCCCAACTGGGCATCCACAACATGATCGAGAAGGTCATGCCCAGCGTCTGCGCCCAGTCGGGAAGTGCTGTATAGTGCAGGTGGTGCGGACCGGCCCAGATATACAGGAAGATCAGCGCCCAAAAGTGCATGATCGACAGCTTGTAACTATAGACCGGGCGTTCGGCCTGCTTGGGGATGAAGTAATACATCATGCCCAAGAAACCGGCAGTCAGGAAGAAGCCCACCGCGTTATGCCCATACCACCACTGGATCATGGCCGACTGCACACCCGACCAGACCGGGATAGACGTGGAGCCAAGGACCGAGACCGGGATCTGCACGTTATTGATGATGTGCAGCATCGCCACCGTCACGATGAACGCCAGGTAGAACCAGTTGGCAACGTAGATATGCGGCTCGCGGCGCTTGATAAGCGTGCCCATATAAATCGCAAGGAACGCCACCCAGACAATGGTCAGCCATAGGTCGGCCAGCCATTCGGGTTCGGCATATTCGTTGCCCTGGGTCGACCCGGTGACATAGCCGGTCGCGGCCAACAGGATGAAGACCTGGTAGCCCCAGAATACGAACCATGCCAAGCTACCGCCCCAAAGCCGCGCCGCAGAGGTGCGTTGCACAACGTAAAACGCTGTTGCAATCAACGCGTTACCGCCAAAAGCAAAAATCACTGCAGAGGTGTGCAGCGGGCGCAGGCGACCGAAATTCATAAACCCTTGGGCCCATTCAAAATTCAGATACGGAAACGCCAGTTGGAAAGCGATGACCACGCCGACAAGAAAGCCCACAACGCCCCAAAAGGCTGTTGCAATTACGCCAAAGCGCACCGGCCCGTCCATATAGGTGTTCGGGTCGACCACCGGTGCGGGTTCACCCACACGGCGGATCAGCCAGATGAAAGCGATCGCTGCCGACAACATGAACACCAAAGCGTGAATCATGTATGACAGGTCGCGTGCCAGCCCAGCGGCCACGGCGGCGACGACCACCGCAAGCCCCAGAATGGCGAGCTTTATGTATCCCAACATAATCTGCGTCCCTTTTTCTATTCGCGCGCCCGGTCTAACGCCGGGAAACACATTTTTGGATGATGCCTTTTGTCACGGGCATGGGTTCGCGACCTTGACCTAGGTCAAGGAATCGCACGGTTTCATCTGCGGCGGATCAATGCGAGGATGCTTAACTTCTGCAAAAGTGAAGGCGAAACAAGCAGGAGCAGACCCATGGCCTACAAGTCAATCATCAGCTTCGTCACGACCGCAACGGGACTGGACGAATTCCTCGATACCGCAAGCATGATGGCGCAGAGGTCAGATGCGCACTTGGAGGTTTGTTGCATCGCAGTCGATTCGACACAGCCAATCGGCTTCTTTGCCGGGGCACCTGCCGTGATTTACCAAGAATCTCTGGAACAACTGCAAGGCCAGGCCGAAACCCTGCGCGAGGAAGTGCGTGCAAAGCTGAACGGACGGCCCATCCGCTGGAGCACCGAGGATGTTGTCGTGTCGATGGGGGCGATCGGGTCTTATGTTGGGCTGAAGGCGCGGTTTTCAGACCTTGTGCTGCTGCCCTGTCCCTATGGCGAGGGGCGCGGGCCGCAAGATGAAATTGTGACCGAGGCCGCCCTATTCGACGGCAGCGCGGCGGTCCTGATACTGCCCGATGGCATGAAAGGGCTGCCAGAATTCCGCCAGATCGTGCTGGCATGGAACCAAAGCGAAGAGGCGCTTCATGCAACCCGCGCGGCGATGCCGCTGATGATTGCGGCCGATCTTGTAAATATTGTTGTCATAGACCCGCCATCGCACGGGCAAGAACGTTCAGACCCCGGCGGGCTGCTAACCACGATGATGGCACGGCAGGGCGTGAAGGCAGAAGTCTCTGTCATTGCAAGCGCAGGGGCGGGCGTGGCCCAGACCTTGCAGCGTCACATGCGCGACAAGGCAGGCGATCTTCTGGTAATAGGTGCCTATAGCCATTCGCGGTTGCGGCAAGCGATCCTAGGCGGCACCACGCGCAGTTTACTAGCAGACACCAAGACACCGATTTTCATGATGCACTAGAGTGTGTCGCGTTCATTGGCATTCACCCGGCCCACTCCAGCCTTTCGGTATCGCAGGTCTTTCTGCGCAAAACCGCGAGCCACTTTTGCGCAACATGCTAATCAGCCCGGCGGGTCAGTTCGGTTAGGATCAGCGTCTCGGCGTCCCGGAAGTAGGGGGCGAGCATTGCGTCCGTATGCGCCAAATCGGACCTGACCCGCGCCGCATAACCTTGCAGGGTCGCCGTATCGGCCAACCGCAAGCCACGAAGGTATTCATGCGCCTGTGCATCATCATAGGCAACAAGCCCTTCAGGAAGGGTCACGACCACCGGCCCGAAGGCAGGTTGATCGAACAAGGTCAGGCCAATGCTGGACGCACCGCGCACATGAGAGAGCAGCTTCTTCTCATAGGCAAAGCCGAGCATGATGACCAAGCCCAGCAGCCCCAGCCCCAGCCCCAGCCTGCCGTGCAAACGGGTCGGGCACGGCGCACTGTCAATCACTTGCGGCTCTGCAGATGCAGCCACCAGACTTTCCTGATCCTTGTCCCAATCGAACACGCCCCACCCCCGGACTGCACTGAAATGATAGGCCAAGTTGACACCGCAATATGCCGTCAATGTGGCATTGGCTGGTCAAGTTTGCGGCGTGGGAAAGTTCGGTCAGACGAGGAAGCCGCCATCCGAATCGTCTCCGGTTTCTTCCAGAAGGCGGTCGAAGTCAGGGATCGTGATGTGGCGTTTACCCTCGGTCACGATCAACCCTTCTTTGCGCAGGCTCGACATCTGGCGGCTAACGGTTTCAAGCGTCAGGCCCAGATATTCGGACATTGCTTCACGGGTCAGCGGCAAGTCGAAGCTGAGTTCTCCATCAGCCATGCTCAGTTGCAAAGACGCGTCACGCCGAGCGATGATCGTCAGCAGACTGGCAATCTTTTCGCGCGCGGTTTTGCGGCCCAGAAGCAGCATCCATTCGCGCGCGGCATCCAGTTCGTCCAGCGTCATTTCCAACAGGCGCTGCCCAATATGCGGCGTGCGTAACATCATGTCTTCAAAGGGTTTTCTGCGGAAACAGCACATCACAGTGTCCGTCGCAGCGGTCACGTCATAGGCAGATGTCCCGCGTCCCGGTCGGCCAATGAAATCCGATGGCAGCAACAGCCCGACCATCTGGCGACGCCCGTCCTCCATCGTCTGGGACAGGGTCGCAATGCCTGTCACGACAGAGGCGACAAAATCCATGCTGTCACCCGCCCAGACAACGGTCTGGCCAGCCTCAAAGCTGCGATAATACTTAATCTGTTCCAGCTGCTCTAGCTCGTCGCCCTCGCAGCGCGCGCAGACGGCACGATGACGGATCGGGCAATCAGCGCAATCCTGATTATATGTTTTGGTGGTCGAAGAGGCGCGTGTCATCAGGATTGATCTACATCAAGGAAATTGCGGAACTGTCTTGTATTCTAGACACATGAAACATGTTTCGCAACTTTCAAAGCTCGGTCTGTTTGACGCACGTGTGCCGCGGTACACAAGTTACCCGACCGCACCGCAATTCAGCGCCGGCCTGACCGGCCAGACGTTCGCCGACTGGATCAGCCAAATCGCCCCCGGTTCGCAGATATCGCTTTATCTGCATGTGCCGTTCTGCCGCAGGCTGTGCTGGTTCTGCGCCTGTCGAACGCAGGGCACCAGCTCGGACGCGCCCGTGATCGCTTATGCGCAGACGCTCAAAGATGAGCTGGAAATGCTGCGGCGCATCCTGCCCGAAGGGGTTGAGCTGTCGCGCCTGCATTGGGGTGGTGGGACACCGACAATGCTGCCTGCCGACGAGATGCGCGCCATCGCGGCGCTTGCCTTTGACATCGCGCCATTGGCAGAAGGGGGCGAATTCTCTGTCGAGATTGACCCCAACGAGATTGACGAAGTCCGGCTTGATGCCTTGGCCGAGGCCGGAATGACCCGCGCTTCTATCGGGGTGCAGGATTTTGACGCCGAAATCCAAGCGGTCATCGGGCGCGATCAGAGCTTTGAGATCACGAAGAACACGGTCGATGCGATTCGCGCGCGCGGCATTGCAAGCCTGAACGCAGATATTCTGTATGGTTTGCCGCATCAGACCCCGAAACGGATTGCCGATTCGGTGCAGAAGCTGCTCACGCTTAGCCCCGACCGGGTTGCTCTTTACGGTTATGCGCATGTTCCGTGGATGGCGCGGCGGCAGCAGATGATTCCCTCTGACACCCTGCCCCGCCCCGAAGAACGGCTGGAATTGTTCGACACCGCGCGACGCCTGTTCATGTGGGATGGCTATGACGAGATCGGGATCGACCATTTCGCCCGCCCCCATGATGGCATGTCAAAGGCTGCGAAAGCCGGAGTGCTGCGGCGCAACTTCCAAGGCTATACCGACGATCTGGCCCCGGTGCTGATCGGGCTTGGTGCGTCATCCATATCTCGGTTTCCCCAAGGCTATGCACAGAACGCTCCGGCAACTGCGGCTTGGAAAAAATCTGTGCAAGCGGGTGAGTTTTCGACCACGCGCGGCCATGTCTTTACCCCTGCCGACATCTGGCGCGGGCGTGCGATCGAAGCCCTGATGTGCGATTTCCGGGTATCTCTGACAGAGTTGACCGAGCAATTCGGCGCGCCGCCTGCGGAGGTCGAAACGCTTTTTGATACGGTCAAAGCCAAGTTCGGCTCTTTCGTGACCCGTGATGGTGACGTGCTTGGCATACCGCCAGAGGGCCGACCGCTGACACGCATGATCGCCACCGTGTTTGACGCCTATGCAATGGAAAAGACCGGCCACAGTTCGGCGGTCTGACCCGATACGCCCCAAAGCGGCAGGCGCTGGATTATTCCGGCCCTGCCGAGAGCACGACACCCGGCGGCGCATGATTTTGCAGTGCTTCGAGCAAAACGGCCTTGCGGAGCGGCTTGGTAAGTGTGGCGTTCATGCCGGCCGCCATTATCTTGGCGACCTCCTCTCGTAACGCGTGGGCGGTGAGTGCGATAATCGGAATATCCGCCCCGCCCGGAAGTTGGCGAATGCGGCGTGTTGCCTCGCGGCCATCCATCTCTGGCATGGAAATATCCATGAAAATCAGGTCCGGTGGCGACTGCATGAAACACTCGACCGCTTCGCGCCCGTTTTCCGCCAAGGTCAGGTCCAATGGCAGGTTGCGCACCATCTTGCCAAAGACCAGCCGGTTTGTGGCGTTGTCTTCTGCATAAAGCACGTTCAGCTTGCGCTGTGCCGGCGCGGGCCGATCTTCGGGTTTTGCAGGCGGTTGCCCCGAATTCGGATCTTGCCCTTGCAACCGGGCCAGAGCGGAACACAGATCGCGCCACAAGAGCGGCTTGGAAAGAGCAATCAAATTAGGGTCATGTGCCAATGCCTGTGTTGCGTCGGTGACGGTCGCGCAGAGCAGCACCACGGGACATGCGGGCAAAACGTGTCGCAGCTTAGACAGCACGGTGACGGCATCGGCCTCTGACAGGTCATGGTCCAGCACGACGATATCCGGAGCGTCCTGCCGGGCGAGCTTGGTTGCTGTTTCTGGCTGCGTCGCGGTCATGGTCTGAACATGGGCGGATTGCAACTGCCGCTCGATTATTCCGCGACTGATAAGATGATCGCTGACCAGCAAAGCCCGAGTGATCCCATTCGGAAAGGCGGGTTGTTGTGTCCGCGTGTCCGCGCCCGGCAAGGACAAGGACACGCCGAAACACGACCCGACACCCAGTTCCGATTCCAGCCACATCTTGCCCCCCATTAGGGAAATGATGCGCCGGGTAATCGCAAGACCCAGCCCGGTGCCTTCAAACCGGCGGTTGGCGGCTTCTTCGACCTGCTGGAATTCCGCAAAGACATGTTCCTGGTTTTCCGGCGCAATTCCGATCCCGGTATCCTCTACCGTCAGATGCACAACATGCCCTTCTGCCGACATGCCAACCCCAACCGCGCGCACCAAAACATAGCCGCTATCGGTAAACTTCACGGCATTGCCGACCAGGTTGGTCAACACTTGGCGCAAACGCCCCGCATCAGCGCTAAGATCGCGCGCAAGGAACATGTCATAATCGAGGATCAACTCTATGCCCTTGGCACGGGCAGAGGGCGCGAGCAACGTCAGCACCTCGTGGATGGTCTTTTCCAGATCGAACGGTTCGGGGTGCAGTTCCATGCGCCCCGCATCCATTTTCGAGAAATCAAGAATGTCATTGATGATGGTGACAAGCGCCTGCCCGCTGGAACGAATCGTATCAGTGAACATGCGCTGTTCGCTGTCCAGACGGGTTTCTGCCAACAGGTCTGCCATGCCGACGACGCCATTCATGGGCGTGCGAATCTCGTGGCTCATATTAGCAAGGAAGGCAGATTTGGCCTGTGCCGCAGCCTCTGCCCGCTCCTGCGCTTCGATCAATTCGGCTTGGTAGCGCAGCGATTCGGTAATGTTGCGCACAAGCGAGACATAGTCGCCATTTGGCACACGCCGATCCATCAGGCGCACGCTCATACCATTGATGAAATGCAACTCCCGCGGTGAGATATACTGCGACGCCCAGCGCGCCAGCATGTCTTCGACCCAGATGCCCGGGTCATCGCCGTCGAGCACGGCCAAGCCTTCATAGGCGCAAATTTCGAGGATTCGGGTGTAGCGGATGCCCTGTTCGACTTCAGGAAAGTCCCGGAATACCCCCAGATAGGCCTGATTGGCCATCACAAGGCATTGCTCCGAGTCGAACACGGCAAAACCGTCCGGCATGGTTTCAATCGCTTCTCGCAGGCGCAGATTGGCAAGGTCCACTTCAGAATTCGCGACCTGAAGATCCTGCGCTGCCTTTTCATTCACATCTTCCAGCGCAACCGCGTGTTGACGAACCTTGTCCAGTTCCTGCCGCTGGGCCATGACCTGTTCAGACAGCGCATAGGCATGGCCGCGCAGCTTCTCATTCGCGGCTTTCAGCTCTGCCCGGAGCTGTTCATACAAGCGTTCCGCGCGCAAACGAGCGCGGCGTTCCTTGGTGAGCATATCTGCAAAACGAACCGGGACTGTCATACCGCGAGCACAAAACCATAGCTTGCCTCGCAGTATTGGTCGCAGGCATGAACAAGCCCTTAAAATCCTAATCAGATCATGACATGAATTCCGACATAGGCCAGCAAGTCGTATGATTTATCCAGCATGTCCTGCGGTTTGCCCGGTCGGGTTTTCGCCATCCATCGGCAGCGCCTCAATATCCTTGGCGACCCAGTGCATCAAACCCTTGCGTGCCGCATCAACATCGCCTTTGGAGACCGCCTTGCGCAGTTGCCCCAGTGCATTCTGAATCTCTGACGCAGACAAGCCCAGCTCCTCTGCCACGAATATCTTGGGATGGCGGGTCGGGCTTTGCCGCTGCGTGATCGACACTTGCTCTATGAGCTTTTCGCCGGGGCGCAAGGCCGTGATCGCGATCTCTATGTCGCCTGAAGGCGTTTCGATATCGCGCACTGTATAACCCGCAGCTTCGATCATGCGGCGTGCCAGATCCGCCACCCGAACGGGCTCTCCCATGTCCAGCAAGAACACCTCGCCACCTTGTGCCATTGCACCAGCGCGCAGCACAAGCTGCGTGGCTTCCTGCATGGTCATGAAATAGCGGGTCACGTCAGGATGGGTCAGCGTCACTGGCCCGCCACTTGTGATCTGTTCCTGAAACCGGGGGATGACCGACCCCGATGATCCCAGCACATTGCCGAAACGGACCATGCAAAACACCGTTTCCGGTGGGCTGGCCGTAGCTTGCGCCGAGCGCGCCAGATCGGCAACGACCAATTCTGCCAGTCGTTTCGTGGCCCCCATCGTTCCCACCGGGCGCACGGCCTTATCGGTAGAGACAAGCACGAAATGGTCCACTCCCACGGCTGCGGCGGCCTGCGCAAGCGTCACCGTGCCGAAAACATTGTTGACGACCCCGGCCAATACATTTCCTTCAACCAAAGGCACATGTTTGTAAGCTGCCGCATGGATGACAATCTGCACACCATGCGTTTCAAGCGCGGCCGTCATAGACCGGCGATCAGTAACCGTGCCCAGAAGCGGCACGATCTGGCAGGTCATGTGGCGCACAATTTCCGACAATTCGCCGTGAATTTGGTAAAGCGCATGTTCGCTGACCTCCAGCAGCACCAGCCTTGCTGGATTGCACTGGAGCACCTGTCGGCACAGTTCCGACCCGATGGACCCGCCGGCCCCAGATACCAGAACGCATTTTCCGGCATAGTGGTCGCGCGCGTCCATCAGTGTGTCTTCCAGAGCCTTGCGGCTCAAGAATGCGTCGGGCAGCACTTTCTCCAGCGAGTTTACAAGCCGTTCTTCGCCCACAAGCTGCGCGAATGACGGAACGCTGTGCACCTCCAAACCCAGGTCGCCCAGCCTGCGGGCAATACGCGCCAGTTTGGGGCGGCTGACAGACGGCATGGCCAGTAAAATTCGCTTCACGTTATTATACTGTGCCACCGCCGCCACCGCGCTAACAGGGAAAACCGGCAGGCCCGCCACGCTGACGCTTTGCAACACCTTGTTGTCATCGACAAAGCCGATAACCCGCGTTCCAATGTCCGGGCGCAGGGCAAGCGCAAGCTGCATACCGGTCGTTCCGGCCCCGTAAATCAGAACATTCCGGACCGGAATGTCCAGCCAATACAACCCGCGCACAAGCCGCAACATCAGCAGGCGCACAAGGACAGAGCCGATCATGAACAGACTGGCAAGCAAGACTGGGCCAGACCCGGTTATGTCATAGCCAATAAAGACATTCAGACCCCAGGCGGTGATCCCAAGCAGACCGCCCAGCCCCGCGCTTCGGGCCATACCGCGCGCCTCGTAAAATTTCAGTTGAACCTTGGGCAGCCCCAACGCCCATGATCCGACCGCGGCAACCGACACCAAGGATGCCAGCGCCCCCAAATGGGCCGCGACACCGGCCTGTGCATTGCCGCTTGCGTTCTCCAACAAAATGACGCTCACGAAGGCGACCACGACAATCACGACGTCGACCATAAACAGTAAAACCTGTTTGTAATCGCGTCGCATGTCCCGAAGAGCGATCAGCTGACGGATAAAGGCTTTGTTTCTCAGCAAGCCGTCAAATAGCATCTTAATTGCAAGCCTCCGAAACTGGCACAGAACGCGGACACAGAATATCAACAATGCAAATGGACCAGCTTCCGGTTCCAAGCCCCTTTTAATAACCCCCAAAGGCCCGCAAATACAATCGACAGTTGCTATGCAGTCGAAGCGCAGAGCGCCACGCTGTCACCGATCCGCGACGCTTGGGTAATGCCCAAATTCTGACCGTTCGGCGGAAATTCCGGCATTCTCCTTGCAGGCACGCACTCCTTCCGTGTAGGTGAAGCGATAAATTTAGAGCAGTGCGGCGGGAATTCTGATGTCGAAAATAACAAAAGCAGTTTTTCCAGTCGCGGGTTCGGGAACACGGTTTCTGCCTGCGACCAAGGCGATGCCGAAGGAATTGTTGCCAATCATCGACAAGCCCATCGTGCAATATGCCGTGGAAGAGGCCGTCGCTGCCGGGATCACAGAGTTGATATTCGTAACCGGCCGCAACAAGCGCGCGGTGGGCGATCATTTCGACGCCAATCTGGAACTTGAAGCGCAACTGATGGCGAAGGGCAAAACCGAATTGCGCGACATGGTGCGCAATATCGTGCCAGAGGGCGTGTCCTGCATTTTCGTGCGGCAACCCGAACCTTTGGGCTTGGGACATGCCGTTTTATGTGCCGCACCGGCCGTGGGAAATAACGCCTTCGTGGTGCTGCTGGCCGATGACCTGATGCAGGGGACGGAACTTCCAACCGAAGCACTTGTCCGGGCTTATGCCAAGAAACCGCAAACCGTGCTGTCCGTTTCCGAAGTTGACCCGAAAGATGCGTCGAAATACGGAATTTTGAAACCGGGCGCGACAGATTCTGACGGGCTTATCAGCGTTGAAGGCATTATCGAGAAACCCGCCGTGGACAAAGCACCTTCGAACCTTGCCTCTTTTGGACGCTACGTTTTCACGCCAGAAATTTTCGATGTCCTGCGCGGGCTTAAACCTGGTGCCGGGGGCGAAATTCAACTGGCCGATGCAATCGACCAACTTGCGCAAGCCGGCAAGGTTGCTGCCATCACAAACCCGTCGCGCCGCTACGATTGTGGCGATAAGTTCGGCTATCTTACGGCCATTGTTGATGTCGCGCTGGCCGATGCCGAGTATCACGACCGTTTCCTTGACCTGTTGCGCGACCGGATTGCGCAAACCGCGCACTGACGCCGCGGAGGGCGCGACGTGACCGATACACCCGACGCCACGGCACCGAAGCGTATCGTTCTGGTCACGGGCGGCGCGGGGTATATCGGGTCACACGCCTGCAAACTATTGGCGCAGCAAGGCTTTACCCCGGTCACGTTTGACAGCCTGAGCACCGGCTGGGCGCAAGCAGTCAAATTCGGGCCGCTGGTGCAAGCCGATCTGCTGGACCGTGCCGCACTAGATGCCGCCTTTGCCGAATACCAACCTTGCGCAGTCATGCATTTCGCCGCGCTCAGCCAAGTCGGCGAAGCGACACGCGATCCCGGCCTGTATTGGCGCAACAATGTCTGTGGCTCGCTCAACCTGATAGAGGCAATGGTCGATGCAGGCTGCCGCGACATCGTGTTTTCCTCGACCTGTGCGACCTATGGCGACCAAGACGGGATTGTGCTGGACGAAGACAGCTCGCAAAATCCTTTGAATGCTTACGGCGCATCAAAACTGGCTGTGGAAGGGATGCTGCGCGATTTCGGCGTCAGTCACGGTCTGAACTCTGTGATCTTTCGGTATTTCAACGTGGCCGGAGCCGACCCCGAAGCCGAGATCGGCGAGTGGCACCAGCCGGAGACGCATCTGATCCCGGTCATGATAGAGGCCGTGGCAGGCGCGCGCCCGGCGCTGGTTATCCATGGCAACGACTACCCCACCCATGACGGCACCTGCATACGCGACTACGTGCATGTGATGGACCTTGCGCGCGCGCATGTTCTGGGGCTGGGCTGGTTGTTTGACGGGCGTGGCAACCGCGTGTTCAACCTGGGCACTGGTGTCGGCTTTTCCGTAGCAGAGGTGATTGCGCAATGCCGCGCTGGCACGGGGCACCGCGTGCCGCATAGCTTTGGGCCACGCCGCGCAGGGGATGCTGCGGCACTCGTGTCGGGCAGTCGTCGCGCAGTCGAGGAACTGGGCTGGACGCAGGAGCGGTCCTCTCTCAAACTGATGATAGAAGATGCATGGCGTTGGTATAAGTCTGGCGGCTATTCTGGATAGCTGTCTGTATCGTGCGTGAAGTGGCGGGCTAAGCCCGAAAACAGAATGGTGCCGATGACACGGAAATCACTTCTGATGGTCGGGGCAGGATTGTCCGGCGCGGTTCTGGCGCGTCAACTTGCAGAGGCCGGGCACGAGGTGACGGTCCTGGACGCGCGCGACCATGTGGGCGGGAATTGTCACACCGAGCGCGATGACGACACGGGCATTCTGGTCCATGTCTACGGCCCGCATATCTTTCACACCGATGACCGGGGCGTCTGGGATTACATCAACCGTTTCGGGCGGTTCCGGTCCTATACACACCGGGTCAAGACGACGAGTGGCGGGCGCGTTTACACCATGCCCATGAACCTGCATACCATAAACCAGTTTTTCGACAGCGCCATGGCCCCGGCAGAGGCGCGCGACTTCATCGCCGCCAAGGCGATGACGCTGCCCCATGCGCCCCGCAACTTCGAAGATCAGGCGCTGTCGATGCTGGGGCGCGAGTTGTATGAGGCATTCTTCCAAGGCTACACCGCCAAGCAATGGGGCTGCGAACCCAAAGCACTTCCTGCCGCCATCCTGAAGCGGTTGCCGCTGCGTTTTACCTATGACGACAATTATTTCTTCCACGCCTATCAGGGCATGCCAGAGCAGGGCTACACACCCATCATCGCCGCCATGCTCGACCATCCACGGATCAGCCTGTCGCTGAACACACGGTTTGAACGCCCGATGGCGCAGGGGTTCGACCATGTTTTCTATTCCGGGCCACTGGATAGCTGGTTCGGGCAAGATGCCGGCGCGTTGGGTTATCGCACTCTGGATTTCGAACGTCTGACCCATGACGGCGATTATCAGGGCTGCGCGGTCATGAACTATGCCGATGCAGATGTCCCGCATACGCGAATTACAGAGCACAAGTATTTCGCACCTTGGGAGGACCATACCCGGACAATCTGCTACCGCGAAACATCTCGCGCCTGCGGGCCAGCGGATATTCCGTATTACCCGATCCGCTTGGCAGAAGATAAGGCGCTTTTGTCAGCCTATATCGCCTGCGCGCAGGCCGAACGGGGTGTCACATTTGTGGGGCGTCTGGGCACCTATCGCTATCTGGATATGGATGTCACCATCCGCGAGGCGCTGGATTGCGCGGCATTGTATATGGGCAGCATTGCGCAGGATCGTCCTATGCCCGCTTTTTCGGTGTCACCATGATACCGGATCGCGCGACGGTTTGCGCAATTGTCGTGACGTTCAATCGGCTGGCACAGTTGCGGCAGACGCTGGCCCACCTGCTGGCGGAACCGTTGGACCGCATCGTGGTGGTGGACAATGCCAGCACCGACGGCACCGATGCCTATTTGCGCGGGCTGAACAATCCCCGCCTTGACCATCTTCGGCTGGAACGAAACCTTGGTGGCGCAGGCGGCTTTGAAACCGGAATGCGCCATGCCATTACACGTTACGACCCGGACTGGATGCTTTTGCAAGATGATGACGCGTGGCCCGCGCCCGGCATGCTCGCGCGCTTCCATGCCGCCGAAACAACTGGATGCGCGGCGATAGCCACCGCCGTGCGCACTCCGGATGGCCAGATTTGCGACATGAACCGCCCGCTGTCCAACCCGTTCCGCAGCTTGCGGGTGTTCTTGCGCACCGCACTTGGTGGCGGGCGCAAAGCCTTTCACTTGGCTGACACGGATTACACCAACCAGACCCCAATAGAGGTCGATGGTGGGTCTTTTGTGGGCCTGTTCGTGTCGCGCCACGCGGTCGAACTTGCAGGCTATCCCGACGGTCGGCTGTTCCTGTATGCGGATGATGCCCTGTTTTGCCTTCACCTTCGCAAGGCGGGCGGGCGCATCGTCTTTTTGCCCGACCTGCACTACACCCATGATTGCACCAGCTTCGACGCGGATGGCGCGTTGACCCCGGACTGGAAGCTGTATTTCTATCATCGCAACTTGCTGATCCTGTATCGCGCTGCGGCGGGTCGGCTGTTCTGGCCTGCGCTTCTGGTTATCCTGCCGAAATGGCTGTGGCGGCTATGGGCCGGCGGCGGGAACAGAGCTCGGCGCGCGCGGCTCATGCTGTGGGGGCTGCGCCACGGGCTGCGCGGCGATACGCGCTGGTCGCTTTTGGACCTGCGCGCGGAAATCGCGCGTCGAAACCTATAAGCGCGACGGATGGTGCGCCGGGCGACGACGCGGCAGCCGCCTGCCCCGCGCCCGACCGGCCGAGCGCGCCACCGTCAGCGCGATGATCCACAGGTCTAGAACAAGGTTGGCATGTTCCTGATACAAAAGGTCGATCCGGGCTTTGCGTGCCACACAGCGACGCGCATAAACCCTGTCGGTTTCATCCGGCGTGGCGCAGTCGTGCAGGATTGCCTCTTCGTGGCGGGCAAAGACAAGCGAGGCCAGCCCCGTCACACCGGGGCGCGATCGCAACACGCGAGCATAAATATCCGGGAATTGTTCGACATACTGCCGCAAAGGCGGGCGCGGACCGACAAAGCTGATATCACCACGCAAGATATTCAGGAATTGCGGCAATTCATCCATGCGCAGACGGCGTAATTTGCGCCCGAAGGGCGTGATGCGCGTGGCTTTGTCCCCGCCAGAGACGCCGGTATCGGCCACGACGTCGCGCATGGTGCGGAACTTCCAGAGCGCGAAAGGCGCGCCCGGTTTATACATCCGTTCCGAGCGGTAGAACAACGGCCTGCCCTCTTTCCGCCATTGCAGGATTACAATCACGCCGAACACCGCCAAGGCCGCGGGGGCCAGAAAGACCGTGAAACCGATATCGAAGGCACGTTTGGACCAAGTCATGCGCCGTCGTTCCGTCGCGATGCGGCCCATGTCAAGCGCCACTCCGACACAAGCGATTCTGGCGTCGCGTGCGGCACCGGGCAAAGTGCTTGCAAGCGGCCCACATGCAGGCTCAATTCCGCCCGTGCAGTTGAAGGGGCGGGCCGCCACTCCCACGCCAGCTTTGCGGCGGAAAGCATCGTATCCATACCGATCAATCCCGGTTGCGCGACATTCAGCACAGATGGCAGGCGCCTCGGATGGCAGCACAGCTGCGCCAACACCCGCGCCAATGTCAGCGGTCCAATATAGGCGCGATGCGGTGCGCGCCCATCGGCGAATTGATCGAGCCGTGGAACATCCCCCAATGCAAGCCGGCCCAGAAGCGCGTCTGCACCGGCGACATTGCCAATGCGCAGGCATGTCACTTGCAGCATGTCGGCCTGTGCCAATGCGGCCCGTTCCATGGCCAGTTTGGCCACACCGTAGGGGGTTATCGGGTGGCAGGTTTCACCTTCGTCATGAGCCCCACAAGTCGCGCCATAGACCGCCGCGCTGGAGGTCAGCACAACGCGCCTTGCCCCAAGCCCGCGCGCAGCTTCCAGTGCCGCCAGAGCAAGATCGGTATTTTGCTCCAGCGCAGCACCCTGGGTTACGCCCGACAGGCACAGCACCGTGTCAAACGGGCCGCAATCGGGCACCCGGTCTTGCAACGGAACCCAGAGCAGCGCACCGGCAGGGGCATTGGCGCGATACTGCCAAAACGGGGCAACCGCTAAGCCTGGCCAGAATTGCCGCAGATAGGCCCCAAGACGGCTGCTTGCCCCCATAACCAGAACCCGGTTCATCGCAGGCTGCGCCCCTTGATAACTGCATCTGGCCCGAAACGGTCACGCAAACTGTCCATGGTGCGTTCCGCCTTGGCCCGTTTCGCCGCCCCGTTGTCCAAAAGGTCCAAAGCAAATCCGGCGCCGTCATCGGCGGTCAGCTCTGAGATGCCCACCCCGATCAACCGAAACGGCCCTTGCGCCAGCGCACCCGCCAGCAAGGGCCGCGCGCTGCGCCAGATGGTATCGGCCAGCGTGGTCGGGCTGTCGAGTGATTGTCGCCGCGTCAGGCTGCGATGGTCGGCGCGTTTCAGCTTTAGCGTGACAACCCGCCCCGCCAGACCGCGCGCCTTGGCACGGCTGGAGACCTGCTCGGCCAGCCGCCACAAATGGCCCTCCAACACCTCGGGGTCGGCCAGATCCGCGCCGAACGTGGTTTCCTTGGAGATGGATTTTACCGCACGGTCGCGGCTGACGGGTCGCGCATCCTGCCCGCGTGCCAGATCATACAGCCGCATACCCATCGACCCGAAGCGCGCCACCAGATCGGTGCGGTCCCAGCGTAGCAGATCATCAATCGTAGTAATGCCCGCGCGCTCCAACTGCGCGCGCATCGCCGCGCCCACACCCCAGATGATGCCCACAGGCTTACCGCGTAAAAAAGATTCTGTGTCAGCCTTGGAGATCACAGAAAACCCGCGCGGCTTGTCCAGATCGGACGCGATCTTGGCCAGAAACTTGTTATGCGACAGGCCGATGGACCCGGACAGCCCCAGCTCGCGTTCCATCCGTCGGACCAGCCCGGCCAGCATGACCGCAGGCGGCGCGCCATGCAGAGCAGCCGTGCCCGACAGGTCCAGAAACGCTTCGTCCAGCGACAAAGGCTCGATCGCGGGGGTCAGGTCTTCCATCATGGCGCGAATGTCCCGAGAAGCGGCTGTGTAAGCCTCGAACCTTGGTTTGACGACCACCGCTTCGGGGCAAAGCTGCAACGCCTTGAACATCGGCATGGCAGAGCGCACACCATGAATGCGGGCAATATAGCAAGCCGTTGTCACCACCCCACGCTGCCCGCCGCCCACGATCACCGGCTTGTTGCGCAAGGCCGGATTGTCGCGCTTTTCGACGCTGGCATAAAACGCATCGCAATCCATATGGGCAATGCTCAGATCGTATAGCTCCGCATCGGCCACAACGCGGCGGCTGTGACAGGCCGGGCAACGCGGTCCAGCGGGAAAAGGGGTCAGACACTCACGGCACAGGGCAGGCATGGGCGCAGATTAGCGCGGGCGCTGCCCCGTGGCGAGGGGCATTGCACCCTCTGGACCATTGCGCGCGCGGCTTCTAGGGTCTGCCCAAAAAGGGAGAACCAACACCATGCGCATTCTCGACATCTGCGAGGTCACGAAGCCTATCGCGTCACCCATTCGCAACGCTTACATCGACTTCAGCAAGATGACGGCCAGCCTTGTGGCCGTCGTGACCGATGTGGAGCGCGACGGGCGGCGTGTGGTGGGCTACGGCTTCAACTCGAACGGGCGATATGGTCAAGGCGGGTTGATCCGTGAGCGGTTCCGCGACCGGGTTTTGCAGGCGAATCCGGCGTCCCTGCTGGACGATACGGGCGAAAACCTCGACGCACACCGCATCTGGGCCGCGATGATGGCCAATGAAAAACCCGGCGGGCATGGCGAACGCTCGGTCGCGGTCGGCACCATCGACATGGCGGTTTGGGACGCGATTGCCAAGATCGCGGGCAAGCCCCTGTTTCGCCTGTTGGCTGACCGCTATGGCACGCAAGCCGACCCGCGCGTGTTCGTCTATGCGGCGGGCGGCTACTACTACCCCGGCAAGGATGACAGCCAGCTTCGCGCCGAAATGCGCAGCTATCTGGACCGGGGCTACACGGTCGTGAAGATGAAGATCGGCGGCGCGTCCTTGGCCGAGGATCAGCGCCGGATCGAAGCCGTGTTGGAAGAAATCGGGACGCAAGCGCAACTGGCGGTTGATGCCAATGGCCGGTTCGATCTGGAAACCGCCATCGCCTATGCCAAGATGCTGCGGCAATACCCGCTGTTCTGGTATGAGGAAATCGGCGACCCGCTGGATTACCAGCTTCAAGCGGCCATGTCCGAATTCTACCCCGGCCCGATGGCGACGGGGGAAAACCTGTTTTCCCATCAGGATGCGCGCAACCTGCTGCGCCATGGCGGTATGCGCCCCGACCGCGACTGGCTGCAATTCGACTGCGCGCTGTCTTACGGGTTGGTCGAATACCTGCGCACGCTGGATGTGCTGGACCAGATGGGCTGGTCGCGCCGTCGCTGCATTCCGCATGGCGGGCACCAGATGTCGCTGAACATTGCAGCCGGTCTGGGGCTAGGCGGGAATGAAAGCTATCCCGACCTGTTCCAACCCTATGGCGGGTTCCCTGACGGGGTGCAGGTGGAGGATGGCCATATCACCATGCCAGAATTGCCCGGCATCGGGTTCGAGGGGAAATCGGATCTTATCGCCGTCATGCGTGACTTGGCAAAGTGACACCCGCCTAGCGCGGCACGCGGTTCTGCTCCATCGCGTTTTCCCATTCGGCCAGAAACGCCCGCCGGTTCAGCGGGTCAAGGTAGGTCAGCAGCCCCGGACCCAACCGGATCGGGCCGAAGCCCAGCGCCGGGTCTTCCACGGTCTGGCTAAGTGGTGGCAGAGGCCATTCTCCCGCCTGATCGCGCAGGGCGAGGCGGATGAGCATATCCAGCATGGCGCCGGCGGCGGTCAACTCCTGCGCATTGACCGGGATGAACGCGGTGCGCAGCATGACATTTGCGAAATCCTCCATCCTCAGAACCTGCACCTGCCCACCAGAGCCGCGCGCCACTTCCTCGGCGGCGTAGCTGCCAAGGACATTATAGGCCAAGGCAAGGCGGCCCGATGCGACATCGTCGATCATCTGTGACGAGCAGCAATAAAGCTGTGTGCCCAACCGGCCCATGACTTCGTTCAGACGCCAGAACGCATCGGTGGACCGGTCCTCTTGCGTGGCGAACAGGTATCCCAGACCACTCTCGCGCAAATCATAGGTGCCGATACTGTCGTTGAAGCGGTCGGGATTGCCACGCAGGGACGCGATCAGGTCTTGCCGGGTCGTGGGCAGGTCCAGCCCTGCAAAGCGCGCGGTATTGACGACCACCACGGCGGGTTCGGTGGTGAACGCGTATATCTGGTCACGCCAGCGCGCCCAGTCGGGCAGCGCATCCGTCATTTCAGACCGATAGGACCGGGCAAACCCGTCATTGACCAGTTGAAATTGCAGATCCATCGCAGAAGAGATGACAAGGTCAGCCTGAGTCCCTTGCTCGATAGCGCGATGCAGCACGCTGGAGGACATAACCAAGTAATCCACCCCGATTTCGGGGCGTTCAGACTGGAAAGCCCGGATATAGGGTTCAAACACGTCCAGATCTGTCGTCGAAACTATCCGCAACACTTGCGGGCCGGTGCCCGGAAACATGCGGTAATCCTCGATCTCCTGGGCGGCAAGCGGCGCGACCAGCGACAAGATCAGGCCAAGGGCAAGACTAGCGTAACGCACGCACCACTCCCATTTTCGTTGTTATGCAATTCCATATGCCCGTCATGGGCGCGCAGCACCTCCGAGGCAATGGTCAGCCCAAGGCCCGACCCGACAACACCCGCAATGTTCCCTCCGCGCTGAAAGCGTTCCATCAACATTTCCTTGGGTCCGTCGCCCAGCCCCGGCCCTTCATCCAGAACCCGCAGATGCGCGTTCGACCCGACCGTTTCAACCTTGAGAGTGACGGTTGTGTCCTCCGCCGAATACTTGATCGCATTGTCCAGAACATTGCGAATGGCACTATCCAGCAGGACCGCGTCACCCCTGACCTGTGCGGGCGACAGGTCCAGCGCCAGATGGATTTCGCGCATGGAGGCGGTCGGTTCCATACCGGCGGCGGATTGCGCGGCAAGCTCGGCCAGGTTCAATCGGTCGCGCGCAAGCTCTTCGACACGGTAGGCAACCGTAGCATGGTCCAGCAACTGACCGGCGGAGCGCGCGCTTTCATCGACGGCCCGGATAATCCGGCGCAGACGTTCCTTTTCAGTTTCATCCGATACGGTGCGCAGGGCAATCTCTGCCTGAACCCGCACCGTGGCCAATGGCGTGCGGACGCGGTGCGCGGCCTCTGCGATGAAATCCTCTGATCGGCGCAGCGACAGGCGCAACCGTTCCATGAGGCGGTTGAGTGCGGTCAGAAGCGGGGCAAGGTCGGCGGGGGCGGCGCGCGACAAGGGGCGCAAATCGCCCGGCCCACGACGAGAGACAGACGCCGCGATCTGGTTCAACGGTCGCAACGACATGCGCGCGGCAATCGCCGACAAAGCAACCGCCACAAAGAAAAAAGCCACCGATAAAATCCCGGCCAAGCGTGAGATATCGGATGTGACAGCATCCACCCCGTCGCGTGTCTGCGCCACAGTCACGGTCACGGCCACACGATCAGCCCCGGCCAAAACAACGCGCATGACAGATGCCAGACGGATCGGGGCACCCCGATAACGCCCGGTATCGAACACCACCTGCCCCATCACACCGGGCGCGGGCGCGGGCAGGTCGTCATACCCGGTCAGCACCGTGTCCCCGGCAGACACACGGTAGTACACCCGGTCCTCGCTGATCGCGCCCAGCATCGCGAAGGCGGCATAGGGCAGTTCCAGCCGCACCGCGCCTTGTTCGCTGCGCAAGGTCTCGGCAATCGTGGTGGCAGACGCGGCAAGGACGTTGTCTTGTGTGCGGGCGGCCGCCTGCGCAGCAAGGCTAGTCACCATGCCCCAACTCAGCAGCGACAAGAGCGCTGCAACCCCGGCGAGCAGCAAGGTCAGGCGTTGCCCGATGGACGCCGTATGGATCATTTGTCATCCGTTTCCATGCGGTAGCCAAGGCCGCGCACTGTATCTATTCGCACCCCCATCCCGACGATCCGGCGGCGCAACCGTCCGACATAAACCTCTATGGCGTTTTCTGTCACCTCGGCATCGTAGGAAAACAGGTGGTCCATAACCTGCGATTTCGACAGGATTTGGCCGGGATGGCGGGCGAAAATTTCCAACAGGCGGATTTCGCGATTGCGCAGGTCCAATGTCGTGCCATCGTGCTGCAACGTGCCCGCCAGCGGGTCAAACAGCGCGGTCCCCAGCGCGATCTGGTTGCGGGCAGATCCACCGCGACGGCGCAGCACGGCGCGGCAGCGCGCTTCCAGTTCGGAAAAATCGAAGGGCTTGGTGATGTAATCATCCGCGCCTTGGTCCAGCGCCCCCACCCGGTCAGAAACCTGCGCCCGCGCCGTCAGCACGATGACCGGCGTTTCCAGATGCGCGCGGCTGCGCGACAGGAACTCGCGCCCATCGCCATCGGGCAGCATGACATCCAGCAGGATCAGATCATAACTTGCAGCCGCAAGGCAATCCTCTGCCTCTGCCAGTGTCGCGGCATGGTCAATCGCGTGCCCATCCATGGCAAGACGCTTGAGGATCGCCTCTGCCAACTCGGCATTATCTTCCACCAGCAGGTAACGCATGATGGGTGCCCCTTTTGGAATGACAGCTGCGTGTCAGGCTTCTGTCAGTTTTCTGTGATCTGCAAGGACCATGGGCGGCAGAGGACCGCCTGTCAAATGGGAGGACTACCAATGAACACCTATGGGTGGACCCGCCGCGCGGTTATCGCAGCGGCAACCGCAACCGTGGCACTGGCCGGGGTTGCACAGGCTGACGATCATAAAATGATGGACGCGGTGCATTTCCTGATCCCCGGCGGCGCTGGCGGCGGCTGGGACGGCACTGCGCGCGGCACTGGCGAGGCACTGGTCAATTCCGGGCTTGTCGGTAATGCAACCTTTGAAAACATGTCCGGCGGCGGTGGCGGCGTGGCCATCGGCAACCTGATCGAGAACGCAGCTTCCAGCGATGGCACGCTGATGGTCAACTCAACCCCCATCGTGATCCGTGCGCTGACCGGCGAAATTTCGCAAAGTTTCCGCGACCTGACCATGGTCGCAGGCACTGTTGGCGATTACGCGGCGCTGGTTGTGACCAATGACAGCCCATTGCAATCCATGGAAGATGCGCTGGCCGAATATCGCACCGACCCGATGGGCTTTGCCATTGGCGGCGGATCGGTTCCCGGTGGTATGGACCACCTGGTCGCAGCTATCGTGATGCAGGGCGCTGGCGAAGACCCGACTGCCTTTAACTACATCGGCTATGATGCGGGCGGCGAGGCCATGGCAGGCCTGCTTTCGGGCGAAATCGACGCGCTGTCGACCGGGTTTTCCGAAGCGATTGCGCTGGCCGATCAGGGCGAAGTGCGCATCCTTGGCGTGACCGCACCAGAGCGCGTGCCCGCCTATGAAGCAGCCCCCACCTTTGCCGAGCAAGGCATCGACGCGCAATTCGTTAACTGGCGTGGGTTCTTTGCAGCCCCCGGCCTGCCAGAAGACCAGCTTGCCACCTATCAGGAGATGCTGGCCACGATGATGGAAACCCCGGAATGGGAAGAAGTCCGCGCACGCATGGGCTTGGTCAACATCTACCGCCCCGGTGACGAGTTCACCACCTTCCTTGAAGCGCAGGAAAAGCAGTTGGGCGACCTGATGCGCGAGTTGGGCTTCCTCTGATACTGTAGCCTGAAACGCGGCTGGCCTGCCTTATGGTTGGGCCAGCCGCATCTCATTTCTTGAAATCGAAAAAGGGGATAACAGATGGCGCTCGATCGCTGGATCGCGCTGGCCTTCATCGCGCTTGTGTGCGTGTATGGTTATGCGGCTTTCTTTACCATGGATGACAGCCTGCCGCCGATCTTGCGGCGCAACCCGATCTGGCCATCGACCTTCCCCAAGATCCTGACAATTCTGGGGCTTATCGTCGGGTTGGTGGTGCTGTTCACCCCGAAACCCAAGTCAAATGCCGCGCCCAAAGACGGCGCAATCGACCTGACCCGGCTGGGTGATTACCACATCTGGCAAGCCTTGGCGCTGCTGGGGCTGATGGTGGCCTACGCGCTTACGCTGCGCCCGCTGGGTTTTGTCGGCTCTACCATCGGCTTTCTGGTCCTGGGCTCGGTCCTGCTGGGCGAACGACGGTTGCATGTCCTGCTTCCTGTCGCCGGCATTGCCGTGGGGTCGATCTGGTATCTGGTGCAAGAGGTGTTAGGAATTTTCCTGCGCCCTTGGCCTGCAATGTTCATGTAAGGGGGCGCCACAATGCTTGAAGGTTTGCTAATCGGCCTGTCTGCGGCGATTTCCCCGTTCAACCTGATGATGGTGGTCATGGGCTGCCTGATCGGCACCCTGATCGGCATGTTGCCGGGTCTGGGGCCAATGTCCATCATCGCCATCATGATCCCGGTTGCCATCGGTATTGGCGACCCCACGGCAGCGCTGATCCTGCTGTCTGGCGTCTATTACGGCGCGATCTTTGGCGGCTCGACCAGTTCCATCCTGCTGAATGCACCGGGGGTGGCGGGAACCGTCGCCTCTGCTTTCGACGGCTACCCGATGGCACGCAAGGGCCAAGCGGGAAAAGCGCTGACCATCGCCGCCATCGCCAGTTTCGCGGGCGGCACGATTGGAGCGGTTCTGTTGATGATCTTCGCGCCCGCGCTGTCGTCGGTCGCGCTGCTGTTCCATTCGGCGGAATACTTTGCGCTTATGGTGGTCGGCCTGTCTGCCATCGCAGCGTTTGCGGGCACCGGACAGGTTGCCAAGGCGCTGATGATGACCATTCTGGGCCTGATCCTTGGCACCGTGGGCGAAGGGGCGCTGTCGAACATGCCGCGCTTCACTTTCGGGATGATGGAATTGCAATCAGGCTTTTCCTTCATCACGCTGGCAATGGCCATGTTCGCTCTGCCCGAAGCCTTGTTTCTGGTCATGAACCCTGCACGCGCCGCGACCGGCGACGGTGGCAAGATCGACAACCTGCGTATCAGCAAAGACGAGGCCAAATCCATCGCCCCCGTCATCGGGCGGCAGTCGGTACAAGGCTTTTTCATTGGGGTTCTACCCGGTGCGGGCGCGACCATTGCCAGCTTTCTGGGCTACGCGGTCGAACGCAACATCGCCACCAAGGAAGAGCAGGCCGAATTTGGAAAAGGGTCGATCAAGGGGCTCGCCGCGCCGGAAACCGCCAACAACGCGGCTTGCACCGGGTCTTTCGTGCCGCTGCTGACGCTGGGCATTCCCGGTTCCGGGACCACGGCCATTCTGCTGGGCGCGCTTTTGGCGCTGAACGTCACACCGGGGCCACGGCTGATGATCGACACGCCCGATGTGTTCTGGGCGGTCATCATTTCCATGTATATCGGCAATCTGGTGTTGCTGATCCTGAACCTGCCGCTGATCCCTTACATCGCCAAAATCCTGACCATTCCGCGCACCTTCCTGATCCCGTTCATCCTGTTCTTCACGCTGATGGGCAGCTATCTGGGGCAGAACAATTCCACCGAATTGCTGATCTTGGTGGGCTTTGGCGTGGTCGCCACCATCCTGCGATTTGCCGATTATCCACTGGCGCCGCTGCTGATCGGGTTCATTCTTGGCACGATGCTGGAAGACAATTTCGCCCGCGCCATGCAACTCTATCGCGGCTTCGGGTTCATTCTGGAACGCCCGATGACGCTGGGCCTGCTGGTGTTGGCAGTACTCCTGGTGCTATTGCCCAGTTTCCGCACCTATCGCGCGCGCAAACGGGCAGAGGGCGTAGCTGATGGCGACTGATCCGCTGGCAGGCATAACGGTTCTGGACCTGACCAATGTTCTGGCCGGACCGTTTGCCTGCCATCAGTTGGCGCATCTAGGGGCCGATGTCATCAAGGTAGAGGCCGTGGGCCGGGGCGATCTGGCCCGCAACCTTGGCGCGGACCCTGAACTGTCGGCGCGCGGCATGGGCATCAGCTTTCTGGCGCAGAACGCAGGCAAACGGTCGATCACGCTGAACCTGAAAGACGCTCGCGGCAAGGACGTGCTGAAACGACTGGTGCGGAATACCGATGTGCTGGTCGAAAACTTCCGCCCCGGCGTGATGGACCGGCTGGGGCTTGGGTATGGCGCTCTCAAGGCGGAAAATCCAAACCTGATTTATTGCGCGATATCGGGCTTTGGACAAACCGGGCCATGGGCTGATCGCCCTGCCTATGACCAGATCGTGCAAGGCGCATCGGGGGTCATGTCGGTGACAGGCGAGGCGGATGGCACGCCCACGCGCGTGGGCTACCCGTTGGCCGACACCGTCGGCGGGCTAACCGCCGCGATGACAATTTGCGCAGCGTTGAACGCCAACCCGCGCGGCGCATTCATAGATGTGCCGATGGTCGATTCGGTGTTGGCCACAATGGGCTGGGTCGTGTCGAACCACCTGATCGGCGGCGTCACGCCCGAACGGCAAGGCAATGAGAACCCGACCTCTGCCCCCTCTGGCGCGTTCCAATGCGCCGATGGGCTGTTGAACATTGCCGCCAACAAAGACGAGCAATGGCAAGTTCTGGCGCGTCATCTGGACCGCACCGACCTGCTGGAACACCCGGATTTCGCCACACGAGAGGACCGCAAACGCAACAGGCTGCGCCTGCGGGCAGAGTTGGAAACCGTGCTCACCACCCGCGCCGCCGAGGTATGGGCTGAAGAGCTGAACGCGATCGGTGTGCCTGCCGGTGCCGTGATGACGGTGCCAGAGGTGTTGGCGCACCCGCAAATTACCGAACGCAATCTGCTGGCGCGGTTCGAGCATGCCCCCGGCGTCGGTCGTGCAATTGACGTCATGCGCATTGGCGCGCTGATGGACGGAGCGCGCCCGTCCGTTGCCACGCCGCCACCTGCCTTGGGGGCAAATAGTGCCGACATCCTCAGCGGCTTGGGGTATAGCGTTCAAGAGATCGACACGTTGCGCGCAGAAGGTGTGACATGACAGACAGAAACGATGTGGCAGATTGGTGGCGCACTGCCATCATCGACATGGAGCCGGGGCGCATCCATCTGCGCGGACATCCGGTGCAAGAGTTGATCGGCACAACAGGTTTCGCCCAAATGATCTGGCTCATGGTTATGGGAGAACGCATCGACGGCCCGCGCGCGGCCCTGTTCGAGGCGGCTCTGGTCGCCGCGGTTGACCATGGCCCACAAGCGCCCTCTATTGCCGCCGCGCGCATGGCGGCGACCTGCGGCGTCGGGCTGCAATCGGCCATGGCGACCGGGCTGAACATGCTGGGCAACGTGCATGGCGGCGCGGGCGAGCAGGCGGTGGCGCTTTACCAACAAGCCCTGACAGCAGGGCCAGACACGCTGGGGCAAACGCTTGACCAATGGCGCAGCGAACATGGCCGCTTCCTGCCCGGATTTGGCCATCGGTTCCACAAGCCCGTGGACCCGCGCGCGCCGCGCCTTCTGGCATTGGTCGATGAGGCAGCGCAGAGCGGCGCGGTCGGCGGACGCTTCGCCATGATTGCCCGCGCCATAGAAGCACATCTGGCGCAAGAACGCGGCAAGCCCGTGCCGATGAATATAGACGGGGCCACAGCGGTCATCTATGCTGAACTGGGCTGCCCCCCACCACTGGCACGCGGTTTTTTCGGCCTGTCGCGCAGCGTCGGTTTATTGGCCCATGCGTGGGAACAGACCGAACAGGGTGGGCGCAACAAGGGGCCAACCCCGCCGGGTTACAGGTGGACCTATGATGCTGACAAATAGCACGGCGCTGCAAACGCTGCTGACACTGGCCATCGGGGTGGCCGGCGCTGCTTTGTTCTGGGCCATCGGATTTCCGGCCTATCCGCTGACAGGACCGGCGACGGCGGTATCGCTGGCAACGATCATGGGCGCACCAACCCTGATACCGCCCTTGTTGCGAGACACCGTCTTTGTCGTAATCGGTCTATCCATCGGCAGCACCGTCACGCCGGAGGTTCTGGAAACCGCCCTCGCATGGCCAGTGTCTTTTGCGATTCTGGTCGCCACTCTGGCAGCCATAGTTTTCGTAGCCCGAAGGGTGTTGCAACATGGGTTTCGGTATGATCGCAGCACCGCAACACTTGCGGCCATGCCGGGGCACTTAAGCTTTGTGCTTGCCATTTCCACGGACTTGAAAGCCGATGTCCCCCGCATTGCCCTTGTGCAGACCGTGCGCGTCTTGCTGCTGACGCTGCTCGTGCCGGTGCTGATTGTGCTGTGGGGCGTCGAGGGGACAAGCAGGCTTGCGGATACAGGCCAGATCGGCACCATTCCTCTGTCGATATTGTTTCTGCTCGCGCTTGGGCTAGGGGTCGTGTTCAAGCGCCTGCGGGTGCCAGCGGCCCTTTTGATCGCCGCCATGGCGGTATCGGCCTTGGGCCATGGCAGCAACCTGACGCCGGGGACGCTGCCCCAAGCGCTGCTAATGGGTGCCTTCATCTGCATGGGGTCGCTCATCGGGACGCGATTTCGCGGCTTTGATCGGCGCGCACTGCCCGGTGCTCTGCTGGCAGGCAGCATCACTACCCTGATCGCCTGTGCCATTGCCGCATTGGGCGCCTTGCTTGCAGCCAGAATTGTCGATGTTCCGGCGGCGGCGCTGCTTCTGGCATTTGCCCCCGGCGGGGTCGAAATAATGGCCGCGCTCGCCATCGAAACCGGGCTGGAACCGGCCTTTGTCGCAGCACATCACGTTTTCCGACTGTTCGCGCTTGTCTTGCTTATTCCATTGTTCCTGCGGCGCTAAGATATCTTTAACGTGGCCTTGCGCGCGATCCGGAGTTACAAAATCGCCACGCGCCGCGAAAGGACATGACGTATGCCCAGCCTTATCCGTATTCTGAACGGTCCCAACCTGAACCTGCTAGGCCAGCGCGAGCCAGAGATTTACGGTCACGCAACCTTGGCCGACGTGGAACGCGCCTGCCGCGCGCTTGGCAGCGACCTTGGGCTGGATGTGTCGTTTGACCAGACCAACCATGAAGGGCAAATCGTGGATTGGGTGCAAGAATCGCGCGGTGTGGCGGCGGGGATCATCATCAATCCGGCGGCGCTGACGCATACCTCTGTCGCGGTGCTCGATGCGCTGACCATGTTCGACGGCCCTGTCATAGAGTTGCATATCAGCCAAGTTCATAAACGCGAATCGTTCCGCCAGCATTCCTATGTCAGCCAGCGCGCAGATGCTGTCATGGCGGGATTTGGCGTGCATGGCTACGTACTGGCGCTTCGGCACATGGCGCATTTGCTGGGCTGAACTGCCCGCAACATGTGAGCGCGGTCCGAAATTGGCTGGTCACGCCCGGAATAATTATTCCAGCATCCGCCCCCCTTTGGAACAGGTTTAACCCCAAAGGCACTGCGGCGGAAGATATGCGCAAATCCATTTGTTTAAGAATACAAAGTTCCTTCTTTTTGTGGATATATAGCATTATTCGGGAAATAATTTCATAACTGCCTTGTAACCCAAGAGGCAGACCATGCAGCATTTCCCGATATTCCTGAACCTGCGCGGCGCGCATGTCGTCATTGGCGGCGGGGGTGACGCTGCCCTTGCAAAGCTGCGCCTGCTTCTCAAGACAGAGGCGCGGATCACGCTTTGCGCGCCCACGTTCCTGCCAGAGATCGGCGCATTCCGCCCTCGCGTGACGCTGGTGCGGCGCCCCCTGCTGGGCTGCGATCTGCATGGGGCACGGCTGGTCTATGCGGCAACCGAAAATGATGCCGAAGATGCCCGCATCCGCGTGATCGGGCAACAGGCGGGTGTGCTTGTGAACGTGGTGGACAATCTTGCAGCGTCAGAATTCATCACCCCGGCCATCGTGGACCGCGACCCGGTTGTGGTCGCCATCGGCACTGAAGGCGCCGCTCCGGTTCTGGCGCGCAAGATCAAGGCGCGGCTGGAAAGCGAATTGCCCGCCGAGCTTGGCACGCTGGCGCGCATTGGCAAGGGGTTCCGCGCAATGGCAGAGCACTTGCCCAAAGGGGCCGCACGGCGCAATTTCTGGGCAGAGTTCTACGACCATGCCGGACCGGCCGCGCTGGCCGCCGGTGAAGATGCCGTGCGCGAAGCGCTCGACACCCTGCTGTCCCGCCATATGGCAAAAGACCCCGCGCCCGGACATGTCGATTTCGTCAGTGCCGGGCCGGGTGATCCGGAGCTTCTGACGCTGAAAGCGCGCAAGCTCTTGGACCGCGCCGATGTGGTCATTCATGACCGTCTTGTCAGCGTCGGCATTCTTGAACTGGTGCGGCGCGAAGCGCAGATCATTGGCGTTGGAAAAGAGGGCTATGGCCCATCTGTGTCGCAATCCGAAATCAACAGGCTGCTGGTCAACCATGCTGCACAGGGCGCGCATGTGGTCCGCCTGAAAGGGGGCGATGCCAGCATATTCGGGCGGCTCGACGAGGAGACAGACGCGCTCGACGCCGCCGGCATCGGCTGGCAGGTCATCCCCGGTGTGACCAGCGCCAGCGCCGCCGCAGCCAGCCTTGGCCAAAGCCTGACACGGCGCGGGCGCAATGGCGACCTGCGGCTGGTCACGGCGCATGACATGAAGGGCTTTGCCGAGGCCGACTGGCGCGCCATGGCCACACCCGGAGCGGTCACAGCCCTTTACATGGGCAAACGCGCAGCACGTTTTGTGCAAGGACGGCTACTGATGCATGGGGCCAGCCCGACTATGGATGTGGCGATCGTGGAAAGCGCGTCCTGTCCCGATGAGACACGCCTTCAGACCACGTTGAACGACCTGCCACACGCCGCCGCACAGGTGCGCGGCCCGGCCATAATTCTTCTGGGCCTGTCCCCGCGCCGCGCGCAACAGACCCAAACCGAGACGGAGCTAGCACTATGAGCCGCGAATTTACGCCTTCGGTTCTGACCGCAAATGACCTGCTGGATGGCGATGTGATCTATCTGGCCCCATCAGGGCTTTGGGTGCGCGATCTGGCCCAAGCATATCTGTTCACCGATGCGCGCAATGCCTCAGAAGCGCTGGACATGGCCGAAGGCCAACAGGACCGGCTTGTCGGCGCCTATCTGGCCCCGGCGCAGCCCGGCCCCGATGGTCCCACGCCGGGCCATTTCCGCGAGGCGTTCCGCGCGCAGGGTCCATCCAACTACGCCCATGGCAAACACGCCGAAGCATAGCAGGAGCAATGCCATGTATCGCTACACCGAATTCGACCATGATTTCCTGAAAACCCGCAACGCGCAATTTCGGGCGCAGGTGGATCGCCGCCTGTCCGGCGCTTTGACGGAGGATGAATTCAAACCCCTGCGCCTGATGAATGGCCTCTATCTGCAACTGCATGCCTATATGCTGCGCGTGGCCATTCCCTATGGCACGCTCTCGGCGGCGCAAATGCGCAAGCTGGCCGATGTCGCCAACCGCTGGGACAAGGGCTACGGGCATTTCACCACGCGCCAGAACATCCAGTTCAACTGGCCCCGCCTGCGCGACGTGCCCGACATGCTGGATGCGCTGGCCACGGTCGGGCTGCACGCCATACAGACCTCTGGCAATTGCGTGCGCAACGTAACGGCGGATCATTTCGCGGGGGCGGCGGCGGATGAGATTACAGACCCGCGCCCCGTGGCAGAACTGCTGCGCCAATGGTCCACCGACCACCCGGAATTTCAATTCCTGCCGCGCAAGTTCAAAATCGCCATCACAGGCAGCCCGCGCGACCGCGCCGCAACGCGCGCGCATGACATCGGCTTGCGGATGGTCCTGCGGGACGGGGAACCGGGGTTCGAAGTGTCCGTGGGCGGCGGTCTGGGGCGCACGCCCATCATCGGGCAGGTTTTGACGCCGTTTCTGCCCGAAGCCGATTTGCTACCTTATATAGAGGCAATCCTGAGCGCCTATAACAGCTATGGTCGGCGCGATAACAAGTATAAGGCGCGCATCAAGATCATGGTGCAGGAATTGGGCGTGGACGAGGTTCGCACCCGCGTCGAGCGGCGCTTTGCAGCTCTGCGGGCCGAATGGCAGGGGGCAGATCGCGCGATATTGCGCGATTTGCAAGCGCAGTTCGCACCGCCCGTGTTTCGCACCATGGGTACCAATGCCTATGACGACGCCCGTCAAAACGACCCCGTGTTCCGGTCATGGACAGAGACGAACCTGCACCCGCACCGCGCCGCGGGTTACGCCATCGTCACCGTCAGCCTGAAGGCGCATGGCGCCACGCCGGGAGACGCGACAAGCGCGCAGATGCGCGCGCTGGCCGATCTGGCCGAAACCTATGGCCACGGCGAATTGCGCATCAGCCATGAGCAAAACGTGATCTTGCCGCATGTGCATAAATCCGACCTGCCCGCTTTGCACGCGCGGCTGCGCGCCGAGGGGTTGGCCACGGCGAATATCGGGCTGATCTCGGACATCATCGCCTGTCCCGGCATGGATTATTGCGCGCTGGCCACCGCCCGTTCTATCCCGGTCGCGCAAGAAATCGCGCAGCATTTCGCGGCGCGCGAGTTGGATATCGGCGCGATGAAGATCAAGATTTCCGGCTGCATCAACGCCTGCGGGCACCATCACCTTGGCCATATCGGCATTCTGGGGTTGGACCGCGCGGGCGTGGAAAATTACCAGATTACGCTTGGCGGGGATGCCACCGAGAGCGCCGCACTGGGCCAACGCACCGGGCCGGGCTTTGCGCATGACCAAATCATCCCGGCGCTGGACCGGCTGGTGAACGCCTATCTGGCACTGCGCGATGGACCAGCCGAGACCTTTATCGACACGTTGCGCCGCTTGGGTCACGCCCCGTTCAAGGCCGCGCTTTATGAAAGGGATGCCGATGTCCGCGCTGCCTGACGAAACCTTACATGCCTTGGACCATCTGCCCGCGCCAGATTTTCTTGCGCGCGCCATCCCGCGCGTAGGGCGCGTGGCGATGGTGTCGTCCTTCGGGGCGGATTCGGCGGTGCTTTTGCATATGGTCGCGCAGATCGACCGGGCGCTTCCGGTGATCTTTATCGACACGCTGGCGCTGTTTCCCGAAACCTTGGCCTATCAGCGCGATCTGGCCGCGCATCTGGGCCTGACCGATATTCGGCGCATTACCCCGGACCGAAACGCCTTGTTCACCCGCGACCCGGATGCGCTGATGCACCTGTCGGACCGCGAAAGCTGCTGCCAGTTGCGCAAGGCTGAACCTTTGGCGCGCGCATTGCAAGGGTTTGACGGCTGGATCACAGGGCGCAAACGGTTTCAGGCCGACACCCGCGCCAGTCTTGCCACGGTCGAACGCGAACCGGACACGGGGCGCATTCGGCTGAACCCGCTTGCCGGGTGGCGGGCCGAGGAGATTGCCGCCTATCTGGACCGCCATGCGCTTCCCTGTCATCCGCTTGTGGCGCGGGGCTACCCGTCCATCGGCTGCCAGCCTTGCACCAGCCCTGTGCGGACGGGCGAAGCCCCGCGCGCGGGACGTTGGCGCGGGTCGGACAAGACCGAATGCGGGATTCACTTCATCGGCGGGCTGGCCCGTTCGAACCGAAAGGACAGTGCGGCATGAGCATTCTTGTAACCGACGCGGGCTTTGCGCCTGTAGACCAGCCGGACGACCCCGCCAAAGTGCTGAGCCTTGGGGCAGAGACCGACCCGGATGCACTGTCGCAGTCGCTTGCTGGCGTCATCTTGGTGCGGATCGCGTTTCCCGGCGTGGCCGATGGGCGCGGCTTTACCATTGCGCGCTGTTTGCGGCGGATGGGCTATGCAGGGCGATTGCGTGCTTGCGGGCAGATCATGCCAGACCAATACGCCATGGCGCGCCGCGTGGGCTTTGACGAGGTCGAGATTGACGACGCCCGCGCCGCTCGCCAGCCCGAAGCAGATTGGTTGGCGCGTGCCGCTTGGCGAACAGGCAGCTACCAAGTGCAACTGGCGCAAGTGTAGGCAATGTGACGTTTTAACAGGCCAAAAACACGCAGGCGCGCGGCAGAAAGGCCGCGCGCGATTGCGATTTTCAAAACCATATTGCCCTTTCGGGTTGAACCCATTACTCGCCACCGGAGCACATATGGACCCGAAGGCAGCTTCGGGTGGCTCTTCCGGCCGCCTATCCGCCGGATAACGACAGGCCCGCGCCACGCGCGACTGCCGATAACGGAACTAGAACTCATGATGACCTTCGATGCCTATCGCAGCCAATGGCTGGGTAATATTCGCGCCGACCTGCTGGCTGGGCTGGTGGTGGCGCTGGCACTCATTCCCGAAGCGATTGCCTTTTCCATCATCGCCGGTGTCGACCCTAAAGTGGGTCTATATGCCAGTTTCTCGATTGCCGTGCTGGTGGCGATCACCGGCGGACGGCCCGGCATGATTTCGGCGGCCACGGCGGCCACGGCAGTTCTGATGGTGACGCTGGTAAAGGAACACGGGTTGCAATACTTACTGGCTGCGACCGTTCTGGCCGGGCTGCTCCAGATCGCGGCGGGCATCCTGAAGCTGGGTTTCGTCATGCGATATGTGTCGAAATCGGTGATGACGGGGTTCGTGAACGCGCTGGCGATCCTGATCTTCATGGCGCAATTGCCGGAACTGGACCCGCGCAACGTGACATGGCTGACCTATGCGCTTGTGGCGCTGGGGCTGGGCATAATTTACCTGTTTCCGCGTATTACCAAGGCGATCCCGTCGCCGCTTGTAACGATCATCGTGCTGACGGTGCTGACCATCGCGTTGGGGCTGGATGTGCGCACCGTAGGCGATATGGGCGAATTACCCGACACTTTGCCGGTCTTTCTGATACCACAAATCCCGCTGACGCTGGACACACTTCTTATCATCTTGCCCTATTCCGTCGCCGTCGCCGTGGTCGGCCTGCTGGAAAGCCTGATGACCCAGAACATTGTCGATGATCTGACCGACACAAAATCGGACCGCAATCAGGAATGTATCGGCCAAGGCATTGCCAATACTGCGACCGGGTTTATCGGCGGGATGGCCGGGTGCGCGATGATCGGGCAATCCATCATTAACGTAAAATCCGGCGGGCGGGGGCGGCTGTCGTGTTTCGCCGCGGGTGTGTTCCTGTTGTTCATGGTCGTGGTGCTGGGCGATCTGGTCAGCATCATTCCCATGGCGGCACTGGTCGCGATCATGATTATGGTGTCCATCGGGACGTTTTCGTGGTCCTCCATCGGCAACCTGAAAACGCATCCGCGTTCGTCTTCCATCGTGATGATCGCGACGGTTGTGACGGTGGTTTACACCCATAACCTTGCGATTGGTGTGCTGGTCGGCGTGCTTTTGTCGGGCATCTTCTTTGCGGGCAAGATCGCGCAACTGTTCACGGTGCGCTCGGAAACCAGCCGCGACGGGCGCGTGCGGACCTACCATGTCGAAGGGCAGTTGTTTTATGGCTCGGTCGAGGATTTCATGAATGCGTTCGACTTCAAGGAAGCGCCCGAACGTGTTGTCATCGACGTGACCCGCGCGCATATCTGGGATATTTCCTCGGTGCAGGCGTTGGACATGGCCATTCTGAAATTCCGCCGCGACGGGGCAGAGGTCGAGGTGGTGGGCATGAACAAGGCCACCGAAACGCTGGTCGACAAGCTTGCCATTCATGACAAGCCAGGCGCCATGGACACGTTGATGAACCACTGAGAGGATCGCACCCATGACACAGAAGATTATCGCACTGGTCGACGGCTCGATCTATTCCGAAAGCGTCTGCCACCATGCCGCCTGGATCGCCAAGGCCACTGGCGCGCCGGTTGAACTGATCCATGTTCTGGGCCGCCGCGACGCGCCCGAACAGCGCGATCTGTCCGGCGCAATCCGGCTGGGAGCGCGCAGCGCGCTGATGGAAGAACTGGCTGATCTGGACGCCCAGCGCGCCAAGCTGATGAACCACCGGGGCCGCGCCGTGCTGGAGGATGCGCGCGCCATTGTCGATCAGGATGGCGTGACCGACATCACCACCCGCCTGCGCCATGGCGATGTGGTCGAGGCAATTTCCGAGATCGAGGCCGAAGCCCGCGTCATCCTTGTCGGCAAGCGCGGCGAAGCGGCGGATTTCGCAAAAGGGCATCTGGGGTCAAACCTTGAGCGTATCGTGCGCGCCGCGACAAAGCCTGTTTTCGTGGCCTCGCGCGCGTTCCAGCCGATCAATTCGGTGCTCGTGGCCTATGATGGCGGGCGCTCTGCCATGAAAGCCGTGGACCATATCGCGCGCAGCCCGCTTTTTGCGGAACTGGCGGTCACGGTCGTGACTGTCGGGGCCGAGAGTGCTGAAAGCACGAAAGGGCTGGCGGATGCGAAAGCCCTTCTAAGCGCGGCCGGTATCACCGCCGAAACCCGCGTCATTCCCGGCCAGCCCGAAACCGAGCTTGGCAAACTGGTCGAGGCCGAGGGCTTCGGCATGGTCGTAATGGGGGCTTACGGCCATTCGCGCATTCGTAGCCTTGTCATCGGGTCCAGCACCACAGAAATGGTGCGCACCTGCAAAGTGCCCGTCATCCTGATGCGCTAAACCGCTTGCACCGCTCAGGGCGGTATGACACATGTTAAGCATCTTCGTTTATGCCCGGACGGATTGTCGCGTCTGGAAGTCAGGCCGTCTCATGAACAGCGCTTTGCAGTTTCTTAAAACCAACCTGCGTTGGCTAGGCGTGGGGTTCTTGCTGACCTTCGCCTCCGCCTTTGGTCAGACATGGTTTATCTCGCTATTCGCGGGCGAAATCAAAGCCGCCTACGGGCTGAGCGATGGGGCTTGGGGCAGCCTGTATACCCTCGCCACGCTCTGTTCCGCCGCGCTTTTATTCTGGCGTGGGTCTTTGGCGGATACCGTGGCACTGTCGCGCCTTGCCCCGCTCATGGCGTTGCTTTTCGCGGGTGCGGCGCTGATGATGGCAACCGGGCAGTCGCTCTGGCTGCTGGGTGTGACCGTGTTCCTGTTGCGCTTTTGCGGCCAAGGCATGTTCACCCATATGGCCATGACCGCGATGGGCCGGTGGTTCGACGCCACGCGCGGGCGTGCCGTCGCCATCGCCAATCTGGGCCATCCAGCCAGCGAGATCATCATCCCCCTGCTAACGGTAGCACTGATCGCGGGCATTGGCTGGCGGCCCGGTTGGGGCGTGGTGGCTCTTGCCTTGGCGTTGGTCGTGACTCCGGTCCTGTGGGCCAGCCTGCGCCATGACCGCACCCCGGCAGGCATGGCCACGTCCGACAGCATGACCGGCCTGCAAGCGCGTCACTGGACCCGCGCCGACGCGCTGCGCCATTGGTTGTTTCCCGCTCTTTTGCCAGTGCTGCTCACGCCGGGTTTCATCGGCACCGTGGTCTTCTTCCACCAAGTCCATATCGCGGGCGTGAAGGGCTGGACGCTGGCACAAATGGCACCGGGCTATTCGGCCTTTGCCACGGCGACAGTCGCCTCCTCTTTCATCGCTGGCTGGGCGGCGGACCGCTTCGGCGCGCACCGTCTGTTGCCAGTGTTGCTGGTGCCGATGGGCTTGGGCGTGGCGATGATCGGGCCCGCCGAGAATGTTCTTATGTGGTATGTGGCGCTTGGCGTTATCGGCATGACCCAAGGCACGGCCAGCGCGCTCTGGGGCGTCTTGTTTCCGGCGGTATACGGCACACGGCATCTGGGCGCGATCCGGTCGCTGGGCACCACGATCATGGTGTTTTCAACTGCGATCGGGCCGGGCATAACCGGCGTTCTGATAGATGCGGGCATCGACTTTCCCACGCAGACACTGGCCATGGGCCTGTGGTGCCTGACGCTGGCTGTGGGCTGTGTCTGGGCCGCTCGACGGCTGGACCGAGAGTTAAACTAACGGTCTTTGTAGCAGCGCCACATCCTTGATGGGGATCTCGCAGCGCCAACCCCATAGCTTCGCCAAGTAAACAAAGGTCTCTGCCCGGTAAAATACCACATGCGTCGGGTCTGCCCGATATTGCCAGCCTGCAAAGCGTGCGTCATCGGTCTGGAAACAGGTCATCACCGCCAACCAGCCACCGGGCCGAACCAAACCACGCAGCCGGGTGAATTCGGCAGCAGGGTGGTGAAAATGCTCGGCGACCTCTGTGCAGGTGACAAAATGATACTCCCGCGCCAAAGCCGCACGGTCCGGCGCGAAACATGGGTCGTAAACTGCTACACTGTGCTCCGCCTCTTGCAGCATGGCCGCCAAGGCCGGGCCGGGACCACAGCCGTAATCAAGACCCTGCGCCCCCGGTGGCACTCGTTGCAACAAAGGCTCCACCAATTTCGACAGGAAGCGCCGATAACCGGAATCATAAACAAGGTTTTGATGGGTCTGGTAATGCGCCCGTTCCTGAGCCACGCTTAGAAAATCTGCCGGGTCCAGAAACCGCGCCTGACAGGTTGGACAGCAATAGTAGCGCCGCGCGGCGACTGTCATAAAATCCTCTGCGGAGCCAAGGCACACGGGGCAAGCCAGATCGGCCCGCCCCGGTGTCGTGTTATCACTCATCGCAGTCCCCTCACATCTTGCCGAAAGCGGTAGCGCGGCAAGGCGCGGGCGGCAAGCTCAGGCGGCTTGGGCCTGCGGCGCAGCCCCGTCCCAGATCCGTCCGGGGCGGTAACGCGCGGCGACCTTGCCCTCTTTCAGCGCAAAGAGGTGCAACCAGCCATTGTCGAACAGCGCCTGCACGTCTGGGTGCTTTTCCAGAACATCAGAAATCGCCTGCTGCGGCGCCTCCACCATCACCGACAGGCGCAACGGGTCATGTGCCAGCGCCTCACCGTCATGGATGCTCTGCCACGGCAAACCGGGGCGCAATACACCGCCGTTACCTTGCATCACGCCAATACCGCCCACAACATTGTGGATCAGCTTGTTGCCGCCGCCGAAAGCCTGCGGTGCCACGCTAGACCCGTAATATTGCAGGCTGATCCAGCTTGCGACCACAACGGGCGCTGTCAGGATCAATTCCAGCGTACCAAAACCCGCATCATCCTGCCAGTCATAGCTGTGCAGGAAGGCCCGGCCTTGCAGGTCAGCGCGGCGCGTCACACCACGCGGCGCGGCGATAAAGGCCGCACAGCCCGCAAGCCCCCATTCGGGGCGCAGTTCGGCCCAGTTGGCGGCGCGCGCGGTCACGCTTTGCGCGGTCGCCCCCGGTAAACGCACAGCACGCTCCGCCCGCGCCTGCGCGCCCGCCGCGTTCAGCCAGCAACGGGTTTGCGCCAACCGATCCTTATGGGCGGCAGCCGGGCAATCGTCGTAAAGCGTGATCTCATCCGTTGTTGTGTCATGCAGACCAGCGACAAACAGCACATCCTCTGCCACGGTTATCCCATGCTCCGGCAGACCGGCACGCGTGTCCGGATCATTGAGCAAAATGGCCAGCATCCGCGCCGACATCTCGCCCGTCTGCCCCGCACAGGCCCCGCAATGATAGGCACTTTCATGCGGGTTGTTGGTCACGCTCGCCCCATGGCCCAGCAACAGCACCAGCGGCGCGTGACCTTTGGTCATGCTCATCGCGGTCAGCACCTTGGCGCCGATATCGGCCTTTTGCTCTGGCGTCAGCCCGCCTTCAATTTGCGGCGCAGGGGATTTGAGGGGCTTCACCCCGTCCAGCCCCATGGCACTTTTGACCAGCTTCCAGCCATAAAGAGGGCCAGCGGATTCGACGAAGGCAAAGGATGACACCGCCGCCTGCCGGAACCGGCCCCAAGCCCGCGACGCCCGCGCGGCGATGCGCGCGTCTTCCTCTGCCTTGGGCGCGGCATGGCTGCAAGCGGTCAGCGCGGGGTTCAGAAGCACCGGCAGGTGGATTTGCGTCTGGTCGGTGCCGTGGGGCCGATGCGCCAGCGGCAGGCCAAAGAACCCGGCAAAACCGATCGTGTCGATGGCGGCATCCTGCGCCTCGAACGCGCGGCGAAACACTTCCGACCGCACGTCGATACAGAACGCGGCTTGCACCTCTGGCCGCCGTTCACTGGCCTCCAGCCCGGTCATCGCAGCGGTCAGGCCGCGCTGATGCGCGCGCTCGGCGGCCTCTTGCAGCACAGCATCGACCACCTGCGCTGGACTGGGAGCCATGGGGGCAGCGTGCGCCGCGCGGGTCTGTGCCCACGGATTCGCGGTTTGCGGCGCAAGCTCCAGCAACGCTTCCTCCCAGACCAGCCGGATGGCCAAAAGGTCGGTGATGGTGGCGTCGGTGCTGCCCGCAAGCTCTGCCTGCCAAAGCAACCAGCGCGCGTGTTGCGACCATCCGCCAATATCCATCAACAAGCGGTGGAACACGGATTCCGCGACATCCTCTGCCAGCCCAAGCCGGTCGGCGGCGCGCAGGATGGCGCGTTCCGGCGTGTCGGGCGCGCTGGCGACATGGGCGCAAAACCCGATCAGCCCGGCGATTTCGGGCGTCAGGTCATGCGTGGCCCATTCGCGCCAGCCCGCGAATGCGGAATGGCCGGGCGCGGGCGTCCAGAGCGCTTGGCCCCGGTCGAAATACCCCGCCGCCCACAGCCCGAAACACCGGTCGATCAGGGCAGGCCAATCGGTGCCCGTGGCGGTCGCGGCCAGATGTGCGACCGTGGGCAGAGCGCGCGGTGCGGGGCTCTCGTTGGCAAGCTGGCTTTTCAACGCGGCCAGATCGGCGGGTCTGGTGCCGTGTGGGCAGGCGGCAAGCGCGTCGGTCAGATCATCATCCGTAATGATCCCCTCAGCCACCGCACGGGCATAGTCCGCCCGCTCACGGGTGATCCGCACACCGGCCACACGCGCCAACCGGGCGCTGGCGGTGGCCAGATCCTCGGCCACCTGCCCCATGAACGGGTTAACGGCAACCGTGGCGTCCAGCGGAAAGGCGGGTGGAATGTCGCGCGCCGCAGCTTCGGCGGCTTTCAGAATGCCCGAGATATGCGCGGGCGTGAACTGGTCTTGCTTGTGAAACATCGGTTCTTTCCCTTACGCTTTGGTGGTGGTCCGCAGGCCGCCGATCAGGCGGTCCAACACGGCATTCAGATACAGGCCATTGGCAATATGCACCCGCAACCCTGCGGTGGCTGGGTGGTGCGCCCAGAGCGGGAACAGCGCTTGCGCCACCGCGATCAGGCCGAATGATGCCAGTGCCAGCACGATCAATGCCCATTCCAGCGCGCCGGGCACAGGGGGCGCGGGCAATTGCGGTCCCCAGAGCGCACCTGCGATGACATGCAGCGCGAAATAGGCGACCGCGGCAGCAAGCGAGGCCAAGGCGGTGCGCTGCGTCAGCGCGCGCGGCGCGGCATCTGCCAAGCCTTGGGCGACCAGATAGGCCACCCCGAAAATCAGGATTGCACCAAGGGCCAGCGCCTGTGCCGATTTCGCACCGGCTACCGCGCCGAAGCCCAGCGCCACCACCGCGTAGATCGCCAGCGCCAGCAAGAAAGCCCGCGCCACAGCGCCAAGGCCAGGCACCGCGATCGCACCGGGACGGTTGATACTGACAACCGCCCGCACAGCATTACCAGAGGCAAGGAACGCATGCGCCTTATACAGCGAATGTGCCACGATATGCAGCAGAGCCAGTGCCCACAGGCCCAAGCCGCATTGCAGCAACATGAAGCCCATCTGGCTGACGGTGGACCATGCCAGCGCAGTTTTGACGGCACTTTGCGTCAGCATGACCATGGCACCGAACAGCGCGGTGAACCCGCCCAGCATGACAAGTGCCGCCAAAGCGCCAGGGCTGGCCTGCACCAGTTCGGCATTGCGGATCAGCAGGAACCCGCCCGCATTGATGATGCCCGCGTGCAGCAAGGCCGAAACCGGCGTGGGCGCTTCCATCACTTCGGTCAACCAGCCATGCAGCGGAAAAGACGCGGTTTTCAGCGCGGCGGCAAGCACAAGGAAAGCGGCCGCCAGATGCCCTGCAAGTGGCAGACCGTCTTGCGCAGCCGCACCCAGCGCCACGACATCGACCGTGCCAAAGGCCTGCCACAGGAACACCGCCGCCAACACCAAGGCCAGATCGCCAGCACCCCAGACAAGGGTGAATTTCGTGGCCGCGCGCCGCGCCTCGGCCCGGTCATCATAGAATAGAAGCAGTTGCCGCAACACGAGGCCGATGGCGATAAAGGATGCGATCAAGACCGGCAGGCTACCCGATTGAACCAGTACAAGAACAGCGGCCAGCGCGGTCAGCATCAGGCCATGAAACCTGCCCTCCTGCGCTTCGCCGTCAAGAAAGCTGCGCGAATACCGCACGACGACCCAGCCGACGAAAGCGACAAGCAGGGTCATGGTCGCGCTCGCTGCATCCAGCCGTAGCAAAAATGCGCCCGCGCCGCTGGTCTGGGCGCTGCCCATCACAAGCTGCACGGCACCCAATGCCGCAAGCGCCAGCGCGCCGAGCGCCGCGGCCTCGGCCAGTTGCGGCACATGGGCAGGGCGACGTCCGGGACGGGCAAAGCCCAGGATTGCTGCTGCCAGAACAAGCAGCGGGGCAAGCTGTCCCAATGGAAACAAGGTGGTCATGTCGGCCTCCGAGATGAAAATGCTGCGCCGCAGATAGCACTTGCCAAACTTTCAAAAAATTACATATTTTCTGTGTAATCGTTCTATTTGGTGAAACCATGCTGAACCTGCACCATCTGCGCCTGTTTCGCGCCGTCGCAATCGATGGCACCTTGACCGGCGCGGCTAACCGTCTGAATCTCTCGCAATCGGCCCTGTCCACACAGATCAAGGCGCTAGAGGCCGCCCTGGGCCATGACCTGTTCGAACGCCGGGGGCGCGGGCTGGTCATGACCGAAGCCGGACGAATTGCGCTGGAGCATGCTGAAACCATCTTCCGGACTGCCGAGGACTTGTCCGCCACCCTGCGCGAACGCGGCCAGGTGCGGCGGGCCTTGCGCGTGGGCGCGCTGGCCACGCTGTCGCGCAATTTCCAGATGCAGTTTCTGGAACCTCTGGTCGGTCGTCCCGATGTCGAAGTGATCCTGCGGTCGGGCAATCAGGCCGATCTTTTGCGCGGCCTTGATGCGATGGCTTATGACGTGGTCCTGACTAACCTTGCACCGGCACGGGATGCGGCCAGCCCGTGGCGGGTTCAGCGGCTGGCCTCGCAGCCTGTCAGCCTGATCGGCACGCCCCTGCGCGCCGCGCGGGCGCCGCTTAGCTTGCCCGAACTGCTGACCTATGCGCCGCTGGTGTTGCCCACGCCCGAAACCGCTTTGCGCGCGGCCTTTGACGGGTTGATCGACCAGCTTGGGATTACCCCCAACATTGCCGCGGAAGCGGATGACATGGCAATGTTGCGTCTTTTGGCGCGGGCCGATGCCGGGTTCGCCGTGCTGCCACCAATCGCCGTCAAGGACGAATTGCGCCAAGGGCTGCTGGTCGAGCTAAAACAGCTTGACGGAATTGACGAGACTTTTCTTGCCATCACCCGCACGCGCCGCTTCCCGAACCCGCTGGTGTCCGAACTTTTGACAGGCTGACCGCGTCAAGCGATCTTGCGCCGCTGCGCGAAAGAGGTTACATCGCGCGCCATCGGGTGATTAGCTCAGTTGGTAGAGCGCTTCGTTTACACCGAAGATGTCGGGAGTTCGAGTCTCTCATCACCCACCATATAAATGAACGCCTTACAGAATATTTGCGAAGTGCGCTTAGGTTCATTGAACTGAATCGTACGATCTGGGGGCCGCGTTGAAGTTCAGGATTTCCGCAGCATCCGCCAGATGTTCAAGCATGAATCGGGCGTAGGTGCGGTATGTAATCGCGGTGTTGGAGTGGCCAAGATACTGCGCCCACTCATAGGAAAACAGGAATTGGCACAGGCTCTCGGTGCTGAAGCGCGCCGAGCGCTTGAGCCATCTGAGGGCTCCGCGCCCGGCGCGCTTGCCCAAGCCCAAAACCACAACTATCAACCCCAAGGACTCTCGTTATAAATGAGGGACGAGAGGGGGGGGCAGGTCAGCATCAAGAACGTTGTTCCGGCACGTCCGGTGCCAGTGACAAGAACACGTCCCTTTTGTCTTTTAAAGACACTCAAAGTTTGTCGCTTGTAGACACCCAAAGAACGTCTGATTTTCTGTAGTGTATTGATTCCATTAACTTCCAATTGATATTTTGTGGCATTTATCGTGAACCACATAACCTATCGTCTTTGACGCTATTCTTCAAATGGCCCACTGTTCGGCGGCAACGCTCGCCTGATGGAGCGTGTAGAACAAGCGTTTTGTGTTCCTAATGATCGCGGTTGTCACATAGCCACGCGTTTCTCACGCGATTATTTTCTGAGGTTCTTCGAGCGGCTGGTGTCGCGCGTTACCTTGAGACTGACGGTACTGCGACTGACGTGGCCAAGACAAATTGGTTGTTGATGGCCGAGGTAAAGGGCCAGACTTGTTTTCGGGTTGATCGGTGATTCCGTAAAGCCGACGGGTTGGACGCCAGATACTTCAGTCGTGCCCAAAGATGCTGTCAAGGTTCAAGCAAGCAGTCTCTGCAGCAGCCAGAGCACCTTCCAGAAAGCCGCCATCTTCGCTTGCGGCTTCTGTCCCTGCGAAGATGACCCGTTCGGTCCGGGGGATTGCACCGTATCTTGGATGGTGCGCAGGTGAAGTTCGGTCTGCTGGCGTAGCCGTGGCGTGATCCGCGCTCCAGTCCTTGAAGATCACGTCAGTGGGGGTTGCAGCATCTGGTCCGAACAGGCGCGCCAGTTGTGCGACGGCGGCCTCGTGGAAACCCGGTGCTTGTGCCGCGCCGGGGTGGGCAAAGCCGAAGAGCGCACCTGCCTGCGCATCGGCAGGCGACGCGTCGTGGATCTCTGCCAAGGGGCCACGGTGCGAGATCGCGTCCCCGTTCAAGCCCATGCTTCGCCAGAAGGGGGCCGGATAGGTCGCCACCAGCTTGGTCTGTCCGGCCATCCATGTCGGAACGTCCGGCACGGTTGCGCCAATCTGCGCCGCCAGCCGTGGGGGCAGCGCAAGAATGACGCGCCCGGCGCGGATGGTCTGGCCTTGTGCCATGACCGTCACGCCGGTCGCATCCTCGCTTAAATGCGTGACCGGGTGCGACAGCCGCATAGCATCGCCAAGGCCTGCGGCCAGCGCATCCGTGACGCGCGCCAAACCACCCGAGACGCGGAGGGCACCGCCCATGGTGGCGAACTCAAGGTCGCGGCGGATGGTGCCGGTCGCGTCCTCGAAAACCAGCCGCCCGGTTGTATGCTGTGGAAAGCTGCGCAAGGCGAGGTGGTCCAGAAGCGCCAACATGCGGCGGTTATGCGGCCAGATCCATGACGGACCAAGGTCATAGCCGTTTTGCGACAGCACGCGCCCGCCGGGACGGTCGCGGGCATCAAGCAGCATCACGTTACGGCCCTTGGCGCGCAACTTGGTGGCCAATAAGAGGCCCGAAAGCCCGGCACCGACAATGCAAATTTCGGTGTCAGGGATCACGCCGAAATCCCGATCACATTCCGCAAATGGCCTGACTTGATCCAGATTTGCGCGCCGTCCGGGCCTGCCTTCGCGTGGAACTCTGACCCGACAGGCAGGCGCAGCCAGTCCCAGCGGGAAAGCGTATCTGTTCCGCCCGACAGGCTGCCGGCGATGACAAATACTTCCAGTCCACCCGACGCATCGAGGCTGCGAACCACTTCCGGCGCCCAATGTTCCATCGCGACACGTTCGCGGTCATCGCTATGCAACAACTGCGTTTCAACGCCCGGCGCGGTTTGGGACCATGCCGCGGCACGGCTGTCTAGCTGGACCTGTTTGCGATCATCGGGATCGAACTGATGCAGCTTTACCAGGATCGTCGCGCCGTTCAGCGCAGCCGGTTTGTGCGAGGACGTCGGCGGGTTACGCACATAATAGCCCGTCGGAAAATCACCATCCTCGTCTTGAAACGTGCCGTCGAGCACAAGGTATTCCTCGCCCCCGTCATGCGTGTGGGGCGAAAAGGCGCTGCCGGGATCAAAGCGCACGATGCTGGTTGCGCGGGCGACCTCTTCGCCGATACGGTCCAGCATCCGGCGCCGGACGCCGGGCATGGGAGAGTCCACCCAGTCATTTTCGTCAAAGCGCACAAGGGCGCGCTGGTTGAAATCTGCATTCAGCTTCATGACGGGCTACTCCGGTTTATCTTGCGCATCGTCCATGCTGCTTAAATTGGCCGGGACGGTGGTCGCGTCAACTATGAACCAGCGCCTCCTGCAAGCACTTTGATGTGCTTTGGGGTCAGGAAGCGCAAGAATGCGCACCAGAAAGGGTCTTCTGACGCCGTTTAGATGGACAGGCTGATACGATAAAGCGGCATGAAAGCCCGGAACATTAACCCCCTGCCCTAATGCGAAGGAGCCTTTGACACCCTTTGCAGACTGCAACGCTGTGCGACTGCCCGCTATACGCGCAGCTTGTCTGTACCAAAGAAGCTAAGCCGCTCCGGGTCGAATGACAGACCAACCTGCGCGCCGGGTTTGACGGGGCTATCGCCTTGAATGCGGGACATGACCTGTCCCAAGGCTCCGCAATCCGTGACGATAAAGCTGTCGGCGCCAAGATATTCCACCACCTCGACCATACCCGAACATTGGCCAGCGCCGGGTTCGACGAGGCTGATATGTTCGGGACGAATACCCAGATTGACGGCAGGGGACGCGCCCGCGAAAGGCCCGGTGCCACCACCCTCTAGAAAATAGGCACCTGCCTCTGTTCGGCAGGGAAGGATGTTCATCTTGGGGCTGCCGATGAATTGGGCCACGAACAGGTTCGCAGGCCGTTCATACAGGTCTTTCGGAGTGCCAACCTGCGCAATCTTGCCGAATTCAAGCACCACGATGCGGTCGGCCAAGGTCATGGCCTCGACCTGATCGTGGGTGACATAGATCATGGTCGCTTGCAGCCGATGGTGCAGCTTGGCGATTTCCAGACGCATTTCGACCCGCAAGGCGGCATCAAGGTTCGATAGGGGTTCGTCGAACAGGAAAGCCGTTGGGTCGCGTACGATGCAGCGCCCAATCGCCACGCGCTGACGCTGCCCACCTGACAGGTCTTTGGGGCGGCGGTCCAGATAGGGGTCCAGCTTCAACACTTCGGCGGCCTTGCCGACTTTGTCGGCGATCTCGGCTTTTGACGCCCCGGCGGTTTTCAGCGAAAACCCCATATTGTCGCGTACCGACATATGCGGATAAAGCGCATAAGACTGGAACACCATCGCCAGCCCCCGCTTCGAGGGCGGTTCTGCGGTGACGTCGCGTCCGTCAATCTCTAGGCTGCCGCGACTGATATCTTCCAGCCCGCCGATCATGCGCAGCAAGGTGGATTTGCCACACCCCGAAGGCCCGACAAAGACCACGAATTCGCCATCGTTGATTTCCAGATCAATGCCCTTGATGACCTGCACGTCGCCGAACCATTTTTCGACTGCGTTCAAACGGATCTGGCCCATCATTGCACCCCTGCGGAAGGCGAAGCCCAGGCCAGCCAGACCGCTGCGGTCCAGGTGAAGCTGTCGCCGCCTGCCGGGTCGCCCGTGAGCGGGTCGTAATATTCCGCGAAACCGTGTTGCGTCATAAGTGCAGCCGTGCGGGCACGCAGTTCTTCGGCTTCGGCATGATGCCCCATATCAGTCAGGCCCAGCCCGATCAGCATATTGACAATGGCCCATGTCGGCCCGCGCCAATAGCGTTTGGCATTGAACCAGTCGCTGCCGACCTTTTGGCTGGGAACGGGGTAGGTGCATTGGTCGAAGGCCCGATGCAGTTCGGCCAGCATCTGCTGGCTGTCCACCCCGCCCAACCAGCACAGAAAGGACGCGTTCGACACCGAATTGGTATGCTCGCCAAGGTTTAGATTATATCCGTCAAATACGCCCTTGTCGTTGCGCAGGGCTTCCGCGCCGGCTGTCAGTTCGGCGGTCCAGCGATCCAGCTCGGAACGATCCTCGCCCAGCGCATCGGCCAGCGCTGCCAAGTCACGATTGGCGCGCAGCAGGACAAAGGTCATCAGCGGATCCGCGACCTTGAAGGGCTGGTCTTGCGCCACCGGTGCGTCATCCCAAGCCAAGCCACGTGCGCGCTGCACCAGCCAGATATAGCGGTCGTAATCTTCTTTGGTGGGGCGCATTGAGGCATCGACATGCGCGGTGTCACGGCGTGTATACTCGCCCACGCCAACCGGGTCGATGGCCTGCATGGCGCTGTCCCAGTCGGGGGCGTTGTCGCGCCCGCCTTCCCACGGATGGGTGATAAAAATCATTCCATCCGCATTGCGCCAGCGCATGAACCAGCGGTGCCACGCCACCAGCTTGGGAAATAACGCGGCCAAGGGTTCGCGGCCCGCATCCGGGTTCTTGTCATAGATCATGCGCGCAAATGTGGCGGCGACCGGCGGCTGCGAGATGCCAGAGGACGGGATTGGCCCCTTGCCCTCTGTGCCCCAGACATCAGGCCCCGGAAAATACCCCGGATCGGGCCTGTGAAACAGGATATGTGGCAGCATCCCGTTGGGCCACTGCCCGGTAAACAATGTGGTCAGCTCCAACCAAGCGCGGTCGATGTCGAATTGCGCGAACCCCCAAGCGGCAAAGGCGCTGTCCCAGTTCCATTGGTAGGGGTAAAGCCCAAAGGTTGGCAGCGTATAGCCACCACGGTCGTTTTTGCGCAGGATCGCGCGGGCGGCCTCGTCTAGGGCAAGATGGTCCATTCTTGTCATCCTTTAACAGAGCCTGCGGTCAGGCCCTTGGTCATGAAACGTTCCAAGCCAAGAAACAGCGCCATGATCGGAACCGTGGCGACCACGGCACCGGCCATCAGGTGTTGGCGCGGAATCTCGGATGAATTGAGCGACGCGATGCCCCGCGTCAGGGTAAATTTGGACGGGTCGTCCAGCAGCATGAAGGCAAGCAGGAATTCATTCCATGCGATCATGAACACATAAAGCGATACGCTGGCCAGCGCGGGCAACGCCAGCGGCAGAGTGATCTTCCAGATAACTTGCAGCCGGTTCAGACCGTCCATCAGCCCGGCCTCTTCCACCTCTTGCGGCAGGCCACGGAAATAGCCCTGCAGCATATACAGCGCGACCGGGATCGTCGTGACCGGGTAGATCAGCAATATCCCGAAGATGGTGTTGCGCAGCCCGGTCATGGAAAATCCGATATAAATCGGCAGCGCCAGCACGATGACCGGGACCATGTATATGAGCAGGATAGAGCGCGAGAACGCAGCCCGCCCCTTGAAGCGCAGTCGCGCAACTGCATAAGCACCGGGGATGCTGAACAAAAGCGTAATGGCAACCGTCATCACCGAAATGAACAGCGAATTCACCATATAGGTGCCGAAATTATAGCTGGTGAACAGCTCATAATACGACTGGAACAAGCCCCAGCCCTGCGTCAGGTCCAGCGAGAAATCGAGCGGGTTGGCAACCAGTTGTTGCTGGTTCTTCAGGCTGGTCATGACCATGACGTAAAACGGGATCGCCACGATCGCAGTGAAGAAGATATAGCCGAACCCTGTCAGAAAGCGGATGATCGCATCCTCGAATTCGTGCCTGCTCAGGGGACCGGGCCGGATTTCGGCGAAGATCACGTGCAATCCCCAGCCACAGCCAAGCCCCGCAAGCAGCGCCGCGACACCAAGTGCCAGAGTGCCGACACCTTCGGTCAGCATGGGGCCAAAGCCCGCCCAGAGCGTGACGGCAAAAAGCGCCACCCCAGCCGCCATGGCAAAACCACGTTGCGGGATGCGCAGCAGCACCGCGCCAAGCACCGCGCCCATCAGCAGGGCTTGCAAGATGGACGGGCGAAAGCCGTCGCCGGTGGCAAAGCTCATGGTAATGGCGACGGTGGTGGCGATAACCATGGTCCACAACGCGCCGATCACAGTGGCGGTCAGATATCCACGACGGATAAGGGTCATAATCCTTCCTCCCGGCTCATGAACTTGAAGAAGAACACCGAGAAACTGAGCAGGCACAGGAAGATGACCACTGCCACTGCGGCTCCCGCGCCGATATTCGACACGGCAAAGGCCTGTTCGTAGACATTCACCGTCAGCGTGCGCGTGCCCGCATTGCCGCCGGTCAAAAGGAAGATGTCGTCGAACTTGTTGAAGGTCCAGATGAAGCGCAGCAGGAACAGCACGCTCAAGATACCCAGAAGCTGTGGCAGGCTAAGATACCAGAACTTCTGGAAGGGTGACGCGCCATCCATATCGGCGGCCTCATACATATCGCTGTCGATGGACTGCATGCGGGCCAGAATGAACAGAAAGGATAGCGGGAAATAGCGCCAGATCTCAAACACCGTGACCATGATAAGCGCAAGCGGCCTGTCGCCGAAAAAGTTGATCGCGCCCTCTGTCACGCCCATCTGCACCAAAAGCGCGTTGGCGGACCCAGAAAACGGGTCGAACAGGATCAGCCAGGAAAAGGCGACAGCGATAATAGGGGCGACATAGGGGAACAGGTAAAGCCCGCGCAATACGCCTTGCCCGCGAAACGACTTGTTCAGCAGTAGCGCGGCGAACAGACCGACGCCCAAGGCTCCCACGGTGCCAAAAACTGTGTAAAACAGCGTCACACCCAGCACGCCCCAGAATTCGTCGCCGTCGAAGATGCGGGCGAAATTATCCAGTGTGAAGGTCGTGTTGGTCAGAATGCTGTCGGATTTTCCGGTGACGTTGGGCAGGCTGGCTTCGGCAAGTTCCTCGGTGCGGTCAGCATCTTCAGCGGCAAGCGGGATGATGATCCGTTCGTTATAGCCGCCTTCCAGGGTGCCAATGTCGCAGTCAAGATCACGCCCTTGCAGTGTGCAGACTGCGGGTAGGTCGCCGCGTAGCGCAACCCCTTCGGGCAATGTGTCTGACAGGGTGACGCCAGTGACCTGCTTGTTTTGGCTGGAATTGCGCAGCCTGTATTCGACGCGCAGATCCTCCCCGGCGCCGCGCACGCTTTCGCGCAAGATGGGTGCAGGAGGGCGCAGATCGGCCAGCCCAATGGGCTTGAAGCTGATCCAGAAAATCGCAAGCAAGGGCAGCACCACAACCAGCGCGACACTTATTAGCGTCGGCGCAAGCAAGCCCCAGGCAAGCCGGGCTTCGCGCCGCGCAAGCGGCGTGGTGCCGTTGGGGGGAACGGCTGTCATCGGAACACTCCTGTCCGGGAAAGGGCCGCCACCTGTCTGGCGGCGGCCCAGCGCGGGTTACTCTATTGTGGCCAGTTCCGCATTCATTGCGGCCACGGCAGCGGTGGCATCAACCCGACCGTCGATATAGTCACGCATCACCCGGTTTATGATCTGGCTGTTGATCATCTTGGATGCCAGAGCAAGCTGGCCCTCGGCCACGCCCCAGCGCTGCGCTACATCCAGTCCGCCAACGATCTCGTCGATCATGGCCGCGTCATAAAGGTCGCCCAAAGGTGCCTTTCTGTCCACGCCAACCGGCAAAGTGGCCCACAAATCCTTGAACTTGTTGGGTTCGTCCGGCGTGCCTGCACGCACTGGGAATTTGCCTTCGGGTGCGATCGACAGAGTTTGACCATAGCCTTCATCGACAGAGAATTTGATGAAATCCATCGCGGCATCGGTGTCGGCATCGGTCGTAATCCCGAAATACCGCACATCGCCCCAAGCCGCGCCATCGGGGTTGGACGGCCCGGAAAAGTTGGTCACGATGCCGGTCAGGCCGGCCAGTTCCGACGATGTCGGGTCGTCATTGATGGTGGGCGGTGCGCTGTCGCGCAGACCGGCCAATTCGTCCAGAATGAACGGCGACCAGATAATCATCGCCGCATTACCGCTGAAATACAGTGTGCGCGACTGGTCCCAATACAGATCACCGGGCGGCGAGGCTTCTGCAATGGCCTTGTAGAATTCCAGCACTTCGATGGTCTTGGCTTCATCCAGTGGCTGGAACCCCTTCGGCCCCACGGGTGATATGCCATTGGCCAGGAAAACATGTTCCAGAACCTGGCTCATGAAGTTTTCATCCACCTTGGTAGCAGCGACGAAACCATAAAGTTCCGGCGGGTTGTGCAGCGCCTCAATCGCGGCCAGCACGTTGGCGTAGCTTGTCGGCGCCTCTAGCCCGGCGGCTTCGAACAGATCATTGCGGTACAGGATCATCTGGGTCCAGCCATCGACCGGCACCGATGCCGTGCCGCCGTCATAGGCGGCCATGGCAATCGCACCGGGTGCGAATGTTTCGACGCCCAGATCCTCGATCACCTCGGTTGCGGCGTCGGTATCCAGAATGCCAGCTTCGGCCCATGGCAGCGCATATTGCAGCGTGTGATAGATCACATCGGGCAAGTCTCCTGCTGCGAAAGCAGCGGTCGCGCGTGTGCCCAAGTCGCTTTCAGTGACCGGAATCACGTCGACCTCTATCCCTGTCATCTCCAGAAACTGGGCGGCCATCGCTTCTTGCTTGGCCAGTCGCTCTGGCTGTTCTTCGGTGGTCCAGAAGCGAATAGTGTCGGCGGACACCGCCAGTGAAGACAGGCTGAGCGCCAGCGCTGTCCCTGTCATCAGCTTCGATAAACGTGTCATTTTCTCTCTCCCTTGGTGCAGTTGATTGATGGATCACGACGTTTCCGGCGCGACCCCGTGTGACCCGCGCGATTGAAACGCCGCACGGCCCAATTCGCGTAAATCTTCTGGCGCCGCGCCCCGGCACCGCTTTATCAGCAGCTCCGCAAGCCGCGCGCCTGCGGCCCGTGTGTCGACCCGGTAGGTCGAAAGCGGCGGGTCCAAAAGCGTGGTTTCGGGGATGCCATCATAGGAAATGACAGACAGGTCCGTGCCGATCTTCAAACCCCGATGGCGTGCCGCGTCATAAACGCCAAGCGCCGCCCCATCGACCGAGCACACGATCGCGCTGGGCGGATTGGGCAGGTCCAGCAGGGTTGCGGCAGAAGTCGCACCTGCAACGCGCGCCATCGCAGGCGCAGCAATCAAATTCGGGTCATGTGGCAGACCGCTGCGCGCCAGTCCGGTCAAATAACCGTCATAGCGCAGTTTGGCATAGGTGTAGCCCTCTGCCCCAGGAACGAAGCCGATGCGGTGGTGCCCTAGTCCCGCCAATAGCGTTACTGCATCCTCGATGGATTTTTCGCTTTCGATGTCGAACCACGCGCAGCCGCGCGTATCGGTCGTCCGGCCATACAGCATGAAAGGCACATCGCGCATCCGCAGAAAATCGATGCGGGCATCGGTCAACTTTGTGCGCGGCAGGATGAAACCATCGGCCTTTTTCTCTGCGGTCAGGCGATCCAGTAACTCCAGCGTCTGGGTGTCACTGCTGGCTGTGGCGACCGTAAGGGTCCAATCCTCGGCAGAGGCGGCCTGCGACAGCCCGGCCAGAAACTCTGCCACGAAAGGACGGTGCGCATCATGTTCATTGACCTGTAACACCAACCCCAGCGACCGCACGCGCCCCGTACGAATGGCCTGCGCGTGGCTCAGAGGGCGATACCCCAGCTTTTCGGCGGCTTTGCGCACGCGCATCCGGGTCCGGTCGGAAATATCGGGGTGATCGTTCAAGGCGCGACTGACGGTTCCCTTGGTCAGGCCAAGCTGCGCAGCGAGATCAACAAGGCGCACGCGTTTCGGCGCTCCCGATCGCGCTTTATCTCCGCAAGCTTGCATGTGATTCGTCCTCCCGAAGTCGAAATTCGGTTTCGAAACCGGTTTCGGCAACAGCTTTTACCAGATTTCTTCACGCGCTCCGTTTGGTGGACCAAGGGAAACGGGAAAAGCTGTCAGAGGGGTTGCATCATGGTTCCCCGCAAGACAGGTCGATGCGACATTGGCCATATGGTGACAATGTCGGATCTGGGTATTCGAAACTGATGCCGATTTGTGAGCGGGGAAAACCAGGCGGCAAGCCCCATATGTCAGGCGTCAGGGCCCGCACATCACGAGTGGAGCGCGCCACTATAGGAAACCAGAAAACATCCCTGCCCGCCATGTTTCAGGACATGTGGCGGGCAGGGTTTGCCAAGCCAGCGTTTAGTTTGAATCGACGATCCGGCGGACCTGCAACAGCCCCGTTAGCGGTGTGACCAGAGCGCCGACCGTGTCATTCCAGCGGGTGATCGGATCATTGGTGACGAACACGATATCCAACGGTGCCATCTTGAAATCGGTAGCCAGCACAAGCGCTGTGGCCGAGTGCAGATTGAACTGGAAAACGTCAAAGCCTTCCGGCGTCATGGGGGTGCGGCGGAACACGAAAATCCCGCGCGAATCTGCCCGGATACGGTCGATTCCGCCAACTTCGGCCAGCACCTCGGTCAGTGACACAGGCACGTCGGTTTCCAGCGCTATTTCCTGCGTAGCGATTTCGCCGAAGGTGAAGATCTTGTTGTCGCGCATGGGCGGCACGTTAACGACGTCGCCCGGCAGAATAATTGGATTCTGGCGCGAATCGCCATGGTCGATAAAGGCTTTCAGGTTTACGTTATACGCTGCACCTTTGCGGCGCACCAAGACATTGGAGAGATCACCATCTGCCGTCATCCCGGCCTGGTTCAGCACATCGAGCAGGCGCTGTGGCACATTGGTGATCGTGACTGGCCCCGGCGCGCCAACCACGCCAGTTACAGTCGCTTGATGTGCGTTGAATCGCAGCACCGACACTTCGACTTGCGGGTCTGCAATGAAATTGCGCAACTGGTCGGTAAGGTCCGCGCGGATCTGGCTGGTGCTGCGTCCGGATGCGCGCACGGCCCCCACGAATGGGTAGAAGAACTGGCCCTGCTCGTTAACGATGATCCCGCGTTCAGTATCTGAACCGACGGTTCCGGCGGCCTGAGTGCGCTCTGGGTCTGACCAGACCATGACACGCAGTTCATCCCCCGGACCGACACGATATGTATAGGGGCTGGGGTTGCCTGGAGGGTTGGTCGCCTTGGCGCGGTTGGAACGGTAATTGGGCGTGCGATATTGGGCAATGTTGTCCGTCGTGATTCGCACCACATTGATGTTTTGATCGGCCAGCGCATCCTGCGCGTCCTGAGACACCGGGAACCGCATTTGACCTGCACATCCTGCCAGAAAAAGCACCAGCCCGGCCAGAATAGCCCCCCGTTTGATCCCGTTTCGCATATTACCCGCCTGTTACTTCGACCGCTGAAAATGCCGGTGACCCAATCAACGCAATAGCGCCAATCGTGCCTTCGCCGCACCTGTGTGCGGAGTTATGCGATATCCGGCACGGGAAATCCAGAACTCAGACACGCAGAATGACAGCTTTCCCCGAACATGATGCAACCAAGTGCCAGTCCTATTTGGTGGGCTGCGGGGACCCAGGTACAAAAGCTGGCGGTTTGTCGCGCTGCTGCGACCTTGTATCCAGAAGAGCAGGGCAGATGCCGGTTGCCCGACCAGCGGCAATCGGCGTATCAACCATAGGGATAATGAACAGATTGTGCGCCGTCTGGGTGGGGCGCGCAACCTGCATCATAACCGTCGCGCCAGACCGGACAGCAACAGGAAAATCTTGTAAATGCCCCATGACATTCATCCGCTTTTGCTGTGTGGGGGCAGTGGCACGCGATTATGGCCCTTGTCGCGCAAAAGCTATCCCAAGCAGTTCACGCGCTTGACCGGGGCAGAGAGCCTGTTTCAGACCTCGGCACGCAGGCTGTCGGGGCCGGGCTTTGCGGCGCCCATTGTCGTAACAGGGGCGGATTACCGTTTTGTCGTGACCGAGCAGCTTGCAGGCGTTGAAATAGCGGCGGCTGCCACGCTTATTGAACCAGAAGCGCGCAACACCGCCCCCGCGATCCTTGCCGCGACGCTGCAACTTCATGCCCATTCGCCCGGTGGGTTGTTGCTTGTCGCACCGTCCGACCATGTCATTCCGGACGCGGCGGCATTTCGGGCAGCGGTGCAGGCGGCTATCCCCGCTGCGCAGGCGGGCCAGCTTGTGACCTTCGGCATCCGCCCTGACCGCCCCGAAACCGGCTATGGCTGGCTAGAGCTGACCGCGCTTCCCGACACGGCGTTCTCTCCCAAACCGCAACCCTTGCGGCGCTTTGTCGAGAAGCCCGATCTTGCGACAGCAGAGGCTATGCTGGCCGGGGGGTTGCATTTGTGGAACGCGGGCATTTTCCTGTTCACTACGGATACCATGCTCGCGGCCTTCGAGCGGCATCAAGCGCAGTTGCTGGGCTTGGTCACATCCGCTTTCGACAGGGCCGAGCCCGACCTGAACTTTCTTAGATTGGCACCAGACCCATGGGCTGCCTGTGCGGATATATCGATCGATTACGCGGTCATGGAAAAGGCAGATAACCTTGCCGTGGTCCCCTATGGTGGCTCTTGGTCCGACCTTGGCGGATGGGACGCGGTCTGGCGCGAAAGCGGGCCGAATGACGATGGGGTTGTGACTTTTGGCCCAAGCACAGCCATTGATTGCACCGACAGCCTGTTGCGCGCGGAGGATGGGCAACAGGCGCTTGTCGGGATTGGTCTGACCGACATCATCGCGGTCGCCATGCCAGATGCCGTTCTTGTCGCGCATCGGGACCGGGCGCAGGACGTGAAACTGGCGGTCGAGGCGCTGCGCAAGCAAGGCGCGGTGCAGGCTGACACGCTTCCGCGCGACTTTCGGCCATGGGGCTGGTTCGAAAGCCTGGCGCTTGGCGGACGATTTCAGGTGAAACGCATCCATGTCCATCCCGGTGCAGCGCTTAGTCTGCAAAGCCATCACCACCGGTCAGAACACTGGATCGTGGTCGAAGGCACTGCGCGGGTCACGATCGGCGATAACATGACACTTATTTCCGAAAACCAGTCGGTTTACATTCCGATCGGGGCCAAACACCGGCTGGAAAATCCCGGCAAAGTTCCGATGGTGCTAATAGAGGTGCAGACCGGAAGTTATCTTGGTGAAGATGATATCATACGCCATGACGACATATATGCGCGCGGTCAGGGGGCGAAAGGGTGAGCGCCCTGACCTGCTTCAAAGCCTATGATATCCGGGGTCGCTTGGGCGTGGATCTGGATGCGAACATCGCATATCGGATCGGGCGCGCATTTGCACAAGCGCTTGGCGCCCGGCGCATCGTGCTGGGCCGCGATTGTCGCCAGTCTTCGCCCGAACTGGCTGCGGCGGTTGCGCAGGCGCTGGTGGCTGAGGGGGTAGAGGTTCTGGACCTTGGTCTGTCAGGCACCGAAGAAATCTATTTCGCCACATCGCATTTCGGCGCAGATGGCGGCGTGTGCGTGACCGCGTCGCACAACCCGATCGACTGGAATGGGCTGAAGATGGTGCGGGCCGGGTCCGCTCCGCTTCATCCCGTGACGGAGTATGCCGCAATGCGTGATCTGGCCGAGCGCAATGCGTTCGGCGCTGCAAGGCCGGGTGGCCGCGTAAGTGATGTCGCGCAGACAGCGCGGACCGCCTATGTTGCGCGCGTCTTGTCACTGGCCGAGATAGCGGCCATGCGCCCGCTCACGATCCTCGTCAATGCGGGGAATGGTGCCGCTGGGCCAACCTTTGACGCGCTTGCGGCGGAATTATCGCGCCGTGGCTGCCCGTTGCGCTTTCTGCGTATGAACCACACGCCCGATGGCCGGTTTCCGAACGGCATTCCCAATCCGCTTTTGCCAGAAACCCGCCCCGCCATGGCAGAGGCCGTTCGCACAAGCGGCGCAGATTTCGGCGTGGCGTGGGATGGCGACTTCGACCGCTGTTTCTTGTTCGATCATACCGGCGCGTTCGTGGATGGCGAATATGTCGTGGGCCTGCTGGCCGACGCCTATCTGCGCAAGACCCCCGGCGAGACGATCATTCACGACCCTCGGATTATCTGGAACACCCAGGACATCGTGGCGCAGGCTGGTGGGCGGGCCGTGCAGGCGCGCACCGGGCATGTCCATATAAAGCAGGCCATGCGCGACGAAAATGCCGTCTATGGCGGTGAAATGTCGGCCCATCATTACTTCCGCGATTTCATGTTTTGCGACAGCGGTATGATCCCTTGGTTACTGGTCGCTGAACTGGTCAGCAGGAATGGCCGACTTGCTGATCTTGTCGGTGCGCGCCGCGCGGCGTTCCCGTCTTCCGGAGAGATCAATTTCACGCTGGATGACCCGCAGGCGGCCATGGATCGCGTTCTGGCCGAATTTGCCGCAGAGGCCATTCGCATCGACCGCATCGACGGGATCGGGATTGATCTGGGAACTTGGCGCTTCAACCTGCGCATGTCCAACACAGAATCCATGATCCGCCTGAATGTCGAAGCGCGAGAGGACGCCGCCCGCGTCACCCAAGGAATTGCGCGTGTCAAAACCTGCCTTTTCGGGTAGGTCATCGCCGACACGGCCAGCGCATAAAAGGTGCCCGTTATGAATACCCTGTTCTTCATCCTGTCCAAACTCGTTTGGGGGGCCTTGAACCCAGGCACATGGCTGGTGATCGGATTGGCGCTGGTTGTTCTGGGGCTGTGGCGCGGCTGGCTGCGGCTCGCTCGTGGCGCAGCCCTTGTAACCTTGTCTTTCGTAGTATTGGTGTCCGTGGTGCCGGTTGGCCAAATCCTGCTGCGCCCGCTCGAAACCCGCTACCCGGTTGGCCCGGATATGCCTGCGCCCACTGGCATTATCGTTCTTGGGGGTGGTGAGCATATCGCGCGCTCGGCTTTTTGGAAGCGGCCTGAACTCAACAATGCAGCGGAACGCTTTACGGCAACCATGGCTTTGGCCCGGCAATATCCTGATGCAAGGGTCATTTTTACGGGCGGAAGCGGCGCGCTGGGGGATTTGGGCAACACGGTTTCTGGCGCTACTGTCGCTCGGGCCTTCTTCGCCGAGCAGGGGCTGGACCTTGACCGGCTGACATTGGAAGGCGCCTCTCGCAACACTGCCGAAAACGCCACGCGCAGTTTCGACCTGATCCAGCCAGAGCCGTCGCAACGCTGGGTTCTGATTACAAGCGCATTCCACATGCCCCGCGCGATGAACAGCTTTACCCGCGCGGGCTGGACCGGAGTGACCCCCTGGCCGGTGGATTTTCGCAGCGCTGCAATACGGTTTCGTCTGACCTGGTCATTCGTCGAGCATCTGCCCGTGCTGAACACCGCGCTTCGCGAATATCTTGGGCTGTTGGCCTATCGGTTGACGGGCCGGTAACCCGTTGCGAAATCGCCGCTGTTCGGACGCACCGCCACAGTGATCCACTGCCAGAACTTATCGAAAGAAGAGCGCAACCCGCCCAGCAGAATATCCTATATCAGTCAGATACTTATCTGACAATATGGTGCCCAGGAGAGGACTCGAACCTCCACGCCCGTACGGGCACTAGCACCTGAAGCTAGCGCGTCTACCAGTTCCGCCACCTGGGCAGGTTGCGTAGCGCGGCTTTTAGATTTGGTGTGCGGCACTGTCAACGGCTGAATTGCGCAAATTCTTGCCGTGTCCGAAAAAAGCCCGATGCCCTTGCCGCGACCGCGGCACACAGGTATTCACAAGGTCGAAACAGGCGGAGGTCGGCATGTCGAAACTGGTCACGATTTATGGCGGCTCGGGCTTTGTCGGGCGGTATATCGCGCGGCGCATGGCCAAGGCCGGTTGGCGTGTGCGTGTCGCGGTGCGTCGCCCCAACGAGGCGCTGCATGTCAAACCCTATGGCTCTCCCGGTCAGGTGGAGCCAGTGTTTTGCAATATCCGCGACGATGCGTCCGTCCGCGCTGTGATGATGGGGGCCGATGCGGTCGTCAATTGCGTTGGTATTCTGGGGGAAGTGGGCAGGAATCGCTTCGACACGGTGCAGGCGGAAGGCGCCGGCAGAATCGCGCGCATCGCCGCAGAGCAAAAGATCACCTCCATGGTGCATATCTCTGCCATTGGAGCGGATGCCGGGTCCGACAGCCTGTATCAACGCAGCAAGGCCGAGGGCGAGGCGCTGGTGCAGTCCGCAATGCCGAGTGCTGTCATCTTGCGGCCTTCGGTCGTTTTCGGAACTGAGGATCAGTTCTTCAACCGTTTCGCCGGAATGGCGCGTTTCAGCCCGTTCCTGCCGGTGGTGGGTGCTGATACGCGCTTTCAACCCGTTTATGTCGATGACGTTGCCGCCGCCGCCGAGTTGGCGCTGACAACACGGGTTGCCCCCGGCATCTATGAATTGGGTGGGCCGGATGTCGCCACGTTCCGCGAATTGATGGTGCAGATGCTGGCAGAGATTCGGCGCAACCGGGTCTTGCTGAACGTGCCGTTCTTTGCAGCCAAGATCATGGGCACGAGCTTCGATATCCTGCAAAAGATCAGCTTTGGTCTGTTCACCAACGGGGTGCTAACCCGTGACCAAGTGCGCAACCTTGCCCGTGACAATGTGGTAAGCGATGGCGCGAAGGGGTTTGCCGAACTGGGCCTGAAACCCACGCCCATGTCGTCCGTGTTGCCGGATTACCTTTATGTTCACCGCGTCGGTGGGCAATACAAGGCAATCCACGAATCCGCCGAGCGCTTGCGCAAGGGGTAGGTCGGCGCATCAGGATTGCGCCCGCCAGCTTGTATGCGATTGGACATACCCAGCCTATGCCAGAGCCTTTTTGCGGACCATAGCCCTTGGCGCGTTGCGCAAGAACAATCATCACATCTTGCAGGGCAGTTTATGCCTCTGCACTGCCACCCCTGTATATGGATCAAAAGCTGTCCCGCGCGAGACTGGCGGGATGTCCTGCGATCCGTGATTGGACATCTTATGGCCCCTCCAGGCGCAGCCGGATTTCGCGCAAGACCGGGATGGTCTGCCGCACCCGCGCATCGCCCAAGGATTGCGCAATATCGTCAATCAGCGGGCTGATCGCGGCCAGAGCCGCATCACGCGCCGCTTTGCCAGAGGGGCTGATCGACACCAGCTTGCGCCGTGCATCATCCCAATCGGGGCGGATATGGACATATCCGGCCCATTCCAGCTTGCTCAACGTATTGGTCATGGCCCCGCGCGTGACGTGGAACGCCCGCGCCAGTTCCGCAGGCGTCCGCTCTGCCTGCAAGCGCGCCAACAGGTTCAATACCCCGAAATGCGACAGTTCCATGCCCTTGGGCAACACCTTGGACAGCCGGTTGCGCACCAATTGGTCTGCCATCAGCAATTCACTGAACAGCGCATTTCCAACGTCAGAACTCATGGAGCATCCGGGGGCAGAAAGGCCCGGTCATGCGTCAGCGAGCCGACGCGGGCGCGGGCATCCTTGACCCGCGCAAGGTCCAGATCGACCAAGGCCACACCGGGGTCGCGGCCCATGTCCAGCAGGACTTCGCCCCAAGGCGCGATGACCATGCCATGCCCATGCGTGCGACGTTCGCGGCCATCCTGGGCCTTGTGCAGCCCGGTTTGCGCAGGCGCGACCACGAAAGCGCCGTTTTCAATGGCACGGGCGCGCAGCAGACTTAACCAATGGGCCGCCCCCGTCACCGGGCTGAAAGCGGCTGGTATGCACAACACTTGGGCTCCGGCTTGTGCCAAGGCCCGGTAGAGCATGGGAAATCGTAGGTCATAGCAAATGCTCAGGCCCAACCGCGCGAAAGGCGTGTCGACCACAACAGCACGATCACCGGGACGGAACGCTGCCGATTCGCGGTAGATTTCCGACTCTGACACCTGCACGTCGAACATATGTATCTTGTCATATCGCGCCATGATCGCGCCATCGGGGCCAATCAGGAAAGACCTGTTGGCAAAGCGACCATCCGGATCATCGGTTTTCAGCGCCAACGACCCGATCAGCACCCAGAACCCCAGTTCCGCGGCCAGATCACGAATGGTGGCAAGGGTCTGGTCCGAGGCCTCGTCCTGCAAGACCGCGTTCTGCCCGGTGCGCGAGGTCGAAACACAGTTTGTCACTTCTGGCGTCATCGCAATCTGTGCGCCGCCTGCATGGGCCTCGCGCAGCAAGGCCAAGGTTGCGGGCAGATTGGCAGCAGGATTGTCCGAGGAGTTAAGCTGCAACAGGGCGGCGCGCAGGGTCATCTGCTTAGCCTTTCAACAGCGGATCAAGTTTACCCGCGCGCTCCAAAGCGTAAAGTTCGTCACAGCCACCAACATGCGTTTCGCCGATAAAGATCTGCGGCACCGTGTGCTTGCCGCCGGCACGCTTCATCATTTCTGGGCGGCGGTCGGGGTTCCGTGCGATGTCGATCTCGGAAAAGCTGGCCCCCTTTTGGGTCAGTAACCGTTTCGCTGCATGGCAAAAGCCGCACAGGGGCGACGTATAAATTTCAATCGGTTGCATGGCGTCCCTATGTCTGCGCGTGTGTTTTGCGCAGTATAGAGGATCATTCCGCGCGTGCAACGCGCGCCAATGCCACAACCCGCACGGAAGCTGCACCATGCGCAAGGCAACATTCCGCAGCGGCGGCAAACGTGGCCCCGGCGGTCATAACATCATCAACCAACAAAATGGGGCGGCCCTCTATTCGTCCGCCTTGCCGTGCGTGGGGGGCAAACGCATCCTCCATATTGTTAAAACGGCCCAGTCTACCACGCCCGTCCTGCGTTCCGGTGGCGCGGGTGCGGCGCAACAGGTCCGGGCAATGCTCCAGCCCGTGTATCTTGGTCAGCGCCCGGCTGAGTTCTGCCGACTGATTGTAGCGCCGTTTCAGGAACCGGGTCCAATGCAAGGGAATAGGGGCAACCAGCATGTCGGGGCGCAACATGGGTTTTGCCGCGCGCGATAGCCATTTTGCGGCAGCAGGCACATGGTCCATCCGGTCGTAATATTTTAGCCCCAGAAGCAGTTTGCGCGCCTTGTCGCCATATAAGAGCGCAGCGCGCCCTTGTTCCCATGGGCGGGCGAATGTCAGGCATTCGTCGCAATGGACCGGGGTGCCAGGATCCGTGCCCGGCAAGGGCAGGCCGCAGGCGTCGCAGCACAGCCCGTCGATAAACGGCATCTCGCGCCAGCACATGGGGCAAAGCGCGCCAGCATTGGCCACTATCACATCGCAGGTGACGCATTGGGGCGGGTAAAGTGCGTTTAGCATAGCGTGCCCTACGGTACGGAGCGTGGTGTAGCGTGACGGCGTTGCGTTTTGCATTTCGATGTCTTTGCGCTTAGATGCGGCTTATGCAAAGCCCGGATCTGCCATGACCACCCCACGCCTGACCGATCGTGCCGCCCTTTTGCGCAACCGCGCCCGTGCAGACGGCTCAATGTTTCTGCATGACCTTGCCCGCGAGGAGCTTCAGGATAGGCTTGGAATGGTTAACAGGACGTTTACGGCCCCGGCCATTGTGACCGGGTTTCCAACGCTCTGGGGCGATCTGCTGCCGGGCGCGCGGGTCGTGCCCGACACCCCGGTTCTGGACTTGGCGGAAGGGGCGCATGATCTGGTCATCCACGCCATGGCGTTGCATTGGGCCGATGATCCGATTGGCCAACTTGTGCAGGCGCGTCGTGCGCTGCGGCCTGATGGCCTATTCCTTGGTGTTTTGTTCGGGGGGCAGACGCTGGCAGAGTTGCGCGCCGTTTTGGCGCAGGCGGAATCAGAGCTGCGCGGGGGATTGAGCGCCCGCATTCTGCCGATGGCGGAGATTCGCGATCTGGGGGCCGCTTTGCAGCGGGCTGGCTTTGCATTGCCCGTCGCGGACTCCCTGCGCCAAAGCGTCGCATACCAAGAGTTGGACACGTTATTTGCCGATCTGCGTGCGATGGGCGAGCGAAATGCACTGGCCGCGCGGCCTCGTTCCATGACCGCGCGCACGCTGTTTTCGACTGCGCGCAAGCTCTATGCGGAAAGCTTCGCAACGCGGGACGGGGCTTACATGGCTGGCTTCGAACTCATTTTCTTGTCTGGCTGGGCTCCGTCCAGCAATCAGCCCAAGCCTCTGCGCCCCGGTTCGGCCAAGGCGCGGCTGGCCGACGCGTTGGGCGCCAATGAGGTTCCGCTGCCCGACACAGTGAAAATGGAGCCCAAAGATTGAATCTGCGCCAAAATCCGCTATGTCCGCCAAAGTGTTCAGGAGGCGGTGAGATGAAAGACGAAGCAATGCTTGAGGCCAAGCCCATTCAGCCCACGGCGAAATGCCCTGTCCATATGGACCAGCCCGGCACTGGGCGACTTGCGCATGCCGAGGCCGACCACCCCGCCGTCCCGCAAGCCAAGATCGGCGTCTTGATCGCCAATCTGGGCACGCCGGACAGTTACGATTATTGGTCGATGCGGCGCTACCTGAATGAGTTTCTGTCCGACAAGCGCGTGGTCGATTATCCCGCATGGCTGTGGCAGCCGTTGCTGCAACTGGTGATCCTGACAAAACGGCCCTTTACTTCGGGGGCCAATTACAAGTCCATCTGGAACACCGAGAAGGATGAAAGCCCGCTTCTGACAATTACCAAGGATCAGACCGCGAAGATCGCAGAGGCCGTGGTGGCGAAGTATGGCGATAACGTCATGGTCGATTTCTGCATGCGTTATGGCAACCCGTCGACCACTTCGAAAGTGGATGAAATGGTGAAAGCGGGCTGTGAGAAGATTTTGTTCTTCCCGCTGTATCCGCATTATGCGGGGGCGACCTCTGCGACCGCCTGCGACCAGTTCTTCCGCGCGTTGATGACCCAGAAATGGCAGCCTGCGGCGCGCACCGTGGCGCCCTATTTTGAGCACCCGTCTTACATCAAGGCCTTGGCCGCGTCGGTCCGCAGCGTCTACGATGCGATGGAAGAAAAGCCAGAGGTGCTGGTGGCATCCTATCACGGTATGCCGAAGCGCTACCTGATGGAGGGCGACCCCTACCATTGTCAATGCCAGAAAACTACGCGCCTGCTGCGCGAAGAACTTGGGTGGCCGGAAGGGTCGATCCAGACGACTTTCCAATCGGTCTTTGGTCCCGAAGGTTGGCTACGCCCCTACACGGTGGATCATGTTGCTGATCTGGCCAAGCAGGGTGTGAAACGTCTTGCGGTGATTGCGCCTGCATTTTCTGCCGATTGCATTGAGACGCTGGAAGAGATCAACGAGGAAATCTGCGAGAGCTTCGAGGACGCTGGTGGCGACCATTTCACCTATATCCCATGCCTGAACGACGACCCGCTTCACATTGCGGCTTTGACAGAAGTCATAGAAGAGAACCTGTCGGGCTGGTCATAATGGAGTTGGTGTGGACGGCTTTTGAGGCTGTCCGCATCTGATTTGAAATGCTGCGTTGGACATAAAAAAATGGTGGGCCCAGGCCCACCATTTTTCTTTTTCAGGTCGGCAGTGCTTAGCGCGAAGCGGCAGCAGCAGCGACAACCAGAAGCAGCATCAGCGGAACGATGATGCCGGAAGCGGACGAAGACTTCACGTCTTCGACAACCACAGCAGGTTCGATAACCGGCTCTTTGTATTTGCTACCGTGGCCACCAGCAAAAGCGGTGGTTGCGGCCATCGACAGAGCAGCTGCGAGTGCGATTTTCTTCATAGTAACCTCCAGAATTCGCCGACACAGAATGTTTGCGCCGGCTCCCAAGACGAAATGTCGTAATTCGGGAGAAATCATTTTACACTGCGGAACGCAACTTGCCGATTGCGCGTTAACCTCAGATTTCGCAGGCGTCGTCAAATTCGCAACACTTTTCGGACTCAAGCATGCCATAAGGCCCACACCAAGCCTTGTTCACGCCGAGTTGTGTTTGAATCGGCGCGTCGAACCGGCTAAGGCTCTGCCGGTCCCTGTCCTGAAAGTCTTGATCATGCGTTTGCTTGCCCCGTTCCTGCTGCTTGTCCTTGGCCTGAGCGCCTGCACTACGATGAACACGCCCATGCGCATGGGGCCGGATGGGAAACCAGTTCCCGTGGTGTATCGGATTGGCCCGAATGACGCGCCGCGGGTGCGCCAGCGCATGCAGGACGGGATCAACACCATGCGCGCGCAGAGCGGATTGCCGCCTTTGACCAGCAGCCTCGAACTGGCCAGCGCCGGGGCGACCCACGCGCAGGACATGTCGTTTCAGCAGCGGCCGTGGCATTGGGGGTCAGACGGGTCCAGCCCGATCCAGCGCACCGAGCGCACGGGGTATCAGGGCGCATTTATCGGTGAATTGATCTCTGAAACCTTCGAGACAGAGATCGAAACCGTCAACGCCTGGATGCTAGAGCCGGAGACCCGGCAGGTTATTCTGGACCCGCGCGCGACCGATTTGGGTGTTGGCTGGCATCAGGACGACAACGGCAAGTTGTGGTGGGCAGTCGTTCTGGGCGAGGCGCCCCGCAGCATTGCCATGGCTGGGCGCTAACGCGCCTCAGCCGCGATGCGCGCCCTCGGCAAGCCCGGCGACATAGTCCAGCACCTCGGCTAGTGGTTTCCCGTCTGCAATTTGCTTGACGATGGCAGACCCGACCACACAGCCATCGGCAACGCTAGCGATTTCCTGAGCTGTGTCGGGCGTTGAAATGCCGAATCCCACAATAACCGGCAGGTCTGTTGCGGCTTTGATGCGCGCGACGTCTGGCGCAACGTCTGCGGCTTGCGCGGCAGCGGCCCCGGTGATTCCGGTGATTGAGACGTAATATACGAAGCCCGACGTGTTTTGCAGAACCTTCGGCAAACGCGCGGCGTCCGTCGTCGGCGTGGCAAGCCGGATGAAGTTCAACCCTGCCGCTTGGGCGGGCACACACAGTTCGCTGTCTTCTTCTGGCGGCAGATCGACCACGATCAGGCCATCCACGCCCGCCGCCTTGGCATCTGTCAGGAACCGATCCACCCCGCGCGAATAGATAGGGTTGTAATACCCCATCAACACGATTGGCGTGGTGTCATTGCCGGTGCGGAAGTCACGCACCATCTGAAGGGTCTTTTCCAATGTCTGGCCACCATCCAAGGCCCGTTGGCCGGCAAGCTGGATGGTCGGACCATCGGCCATCGGGTCGGTAAAGGGCACACCCAGTTCAATGATGTCCACACCAGCGTCCGGCAGCCCGCGCATAATGTCCAGCGAAGCCGCCGTGTCGGGATCTCCCGCCATGATATAAGAGACGAACGCCTTGCGGCCTTCGGATTTCAACTTGGCGAAGGTGGTGTCGATTCGGGTCATGGCGTCTCTCTGGTTTTTTACGGGTTTGGTCTAAAACGATGACAGAATCAATCGCCACGCCAAGCGTCGCGCTGGGCTTGTGTCCAACCGGGTCACACCCTAGAAGCGGGCAAAACCGCAGCCTTGGGGGATAGCATGGGCTTTCGAATGGGAATCGTTGGTTTGCCCAATGTCGGCAAATCGACCTTGTTCAACGCGCTGACCAAGACCGCTGCCGCGCAAGCGGCGAATTTTCCCTTCTGCACGATTGAGCCGAATGTGGGGGATGTGGCCGTTCCGGATGCGCGGCTGTTCAAACTGGCCGAGATCGGCAAATCGAAAGAAATCATTCCGACTCGGATGACCTTTGTCGATATTGCCGGGCTGGTGCGCGGGGCCAGCAAGGGCGAAGGCCTGGGAAACCAGTTCCTGGCGAATATCCGCGAGGTCGACGCGATTGCCCATGTGCTGCGCTGCTTTGAAGATGATGATGTTACCCATGTCGAGGGCAAAATCGACCCGGTTGCCGATGCCGAAACCATCGAAACCGAGTTGATGATCGCCGATATGGATTCGATCGAGAAGCGCTTGGCCAACCTGACTCGCAAGATTCGCGGCGGCGATAAGGAAGCGGTCGAGCAAGACGCGCTCTTGCGTCGCGCGCTGGCGGCTTTGGAAGATGGCAAGCCCGCCCGCACGGTTGAAGTCGCGCCTGATGAGCGCAAAAGCTGGCGGATGTTGCAGCTTCTGACATCTAAGCCGGTTCTGTATGTCTGCAATGTCGAGGAAAGCGCCGCCGCCGACGGCAACAGCCAATCTGCCCGCGTGGCCGAAATGGCGGCGGCTCAAGGCGCGGGCCATGTCGTGATTTCCGCCCAGATCGAGGAAGAGATCAGCCAGTTGGCCACCGATGAGGCCGAGATGTTCCTGTCGGAAATGGGGCTGGAAGAACCCGGCCTCGACCGGCTGATTCGCGCGGGCTATGCGCTTTTGGATCTGCAAACCTATTTCACCGTTGGCCCAAAAGAAGCCCGCGCCTGGACCATCCCGCGCGGCACCCTGGCGCCACAGGCGGCCGGTGTCATCCATGGCGACTTTGAACGCGGTTTCATCCGTGCCGAAACCGTGGCCTATGATGATTACATCGCGAATGGCGGCGAGGCTGGTGCGAAAGATGCGGGCAAGTTCCGGGTCGAAGGCAAGACCTACACGGTGCAGGATGGCGATGTTCTGCATTTCCTGTTCAACGCGTGACGGTTTGACAAGCGCCGCGCTTCGGGTGTCTTGTTAAGCCCTGACCAACCGGGGCGGCGCGATGGGTTTGCGAAACGTGCGACTGCTGTGGCTTCTGGGCGCATTGGCGCTGCTGCTTGCAATTGGTGCAACGCGGCTGGCCTATGATCGCGCGCTCAAGGCCCAGTTCGCGGAGTTGAACGACCGTGGTTCCAACACGCTCACACTGGCGGCCGCCAGCCTCTCCGGATTGTTGTCGCGCTTCGAGCGTTTGCCGGGTTTATTGGCCGAACAAGCGGCGTTGCGCGCCTTACTGCGCAATCCCGACGATGCCGGCCTTGTCTATGCCGCCAATCGCTTCCTGCGCGAAAACGCCGAGCGTTCGGGTGCGTCGGTTATCTATGTCATGGACCACAACGGCGTTACATTGGCGTCCAGCAACTACGATCAGCTGCGCAGCTTTGTCGGCGGGGATTTTAGTTTCCGCCCCTATTTCACAGAGGCCATGGCCGGAGGTTTGGGCCGTTTTTATGCGATGGGCACCACGTCGCAAAAGCGGGGTTATTACTTTGGTGCCCCCGTAGATATCGGGCGCGACCGTCTGGGGGTCGTAGTCATCAAGATTGATCTGGAACAGGTTGAACGTGCGTGGGCCTATGATGGTTTGCGTATTATCGTGACCGACACCGAAGACATTGTTTTCCTGTCTTATCGGTCTGATTGGTTGTTTCACACCTTTGGCGCGTTGGACCCGGCGCGTCTGGCCCTAACCCGCGAGACACGCCGCTATGCCGATGCGGATATTGGCGCAATCGAGCATATTCGCGATACGGCTCCGGGCGGACATGCCGTGTTGCGGGCTGTTGCCCATGATGGGGGGCGCGAGGAATTTTTGGCATTGCGAACCTATATGCCGCGCGCAGGTTGGACAATGCAGGTTCTGTTGCCCACGGCGGGCGCGTATCAACAGGCGCTTGCGCTGGTTAGTAGTGTCGCTTTGGCGCTGGGCCTTTTGGGTTTGACAGCCTTCAGCCTGTGGCAACGCCGGCGGCAACTGGCAGAGCGTTTGGCCGTTCAGCAGGCCGCTGCCGCAGAGTTGGAAGCCCGTGTCGCGCAGCGCACTTCTGAACTGAAATCCACCAATATCGCGTTACAGGAAGAAGTGGCCGAGCGTCGGATGGCCGAAGGTCGTTTGCGCCAGACGCAAGCTGAACTGGTGCAGGCGGGCAAACTGGCAGCGCTTGGTCAAATGTCAGCGGCGCTCAGCCACGAATTTAACCAGCCCTTGGCCGCCGCGCGCAATTACGCCGAAAATGCTGCCGTTTATCTGGATCGCGACCGCGTGCCCGAAGCGCGCGACACGATCGGCCAGATCCTTGGGATGGTCGACCGTATGACGCGGATCAGCCGCCATCTGCGCAACTTCGCCCGAAAACCGAATGAACAGCTTCGCGCGGTGCCTTTGGTCGATGCCGTGTCGGGTGCCCGCGAGGTGCTGGCGTGGCGTCTGGACAAGGCCGGGGTAACGCTGGAGCTGGACCTTGGCGTGCCCGCGCCGGTGGTCACAGGCGGATTGGTGCGCCTGCAACAGGTGTTGGTGAATCTGATCTCTAACGCGCTGGACGTGATCGAAGATGGCGCTGAGGATCGGCGCTTGCATCTGTGCGCGTCCCAGCAGGGTGAGATGGTCGAGATCACGCTGCGCGACCATGGCCCCGGTGTGCCGGAAGCCTTGCAGGCCCGCATTTTCGACCCGTTCTTTTCAACCAAGGAAGTTGGCAAGGGTCTGGGCCTTGGTCTTTCGATCACCTATAATATTGTGCGCGATTTCGGCGGAAGCCTGCGTGTGGCCAACCATCCGCAGCGCGGGGCGGTGTTTACGATGATGTTGCGGGCCGCCAGTCTGGAAACAGTGGAAGCTGCGGAATGACCAAGGCCCCGGTGTTCCTGATCGACGATGACGCGGATTTGCGGCGCTCGACCGATCAGGCATTGGACCTTGCAGGGTTGGCAACCGAAGGGTTCGCCCGTGCAGAGCCGGTTCTGGATCGTATCACCGCCGGGTTTGGCGGCGTGGTCATCACCGATATTCGGATGCCGGGGCTGGATGGGCTAAGCCTGATGACCCGCATTCATGAAATTGACCCCGATATTCCCGTTATCTTGATAACCGGCCATGGCGATGTGCCGCTGGCGGTGCGTGCCATGCGCGAAGGCGCGCATGATTTCATAGAAAAGCCCTTCTCTGGCGCGCAACTGGCCAGCATTGCCGCGCGTGCGCTCGACTACCGCAAGCTGGTGCTGGACAATCGCCGCCTGCGCGCGGTGGCCGGGCAGGCGGATGATCTGGAAGCGCGGCTTGTGGGCCGGTCAAACGCGATGATCGCGCTGCGCCGTCAGCTCCGCACAATTGGCCCCTCCGATGCCGATGTCCTGATCGTGGGCGAAACCGGCACTGGCAAGGAAGTGGTCGCGCGCGCGCTGCATGACATGTCAGCGCGGGCCGCCCGGCCCTTCGTGGCAATCACGTGCAGCGCGCTGCCCGAAACGCTGATCGAATCGGAATTGTTCGGGCATGAAGCGGGGGCCTTTCCCGGTGCCTTGCGGGCGCGGTCGGGCAAATTCGACCATGCGCGCGGCGGCACGATCCTGCTGGACGATATCGGCGCGATGCCGCCCGACCTGCAAGCCAAGTTCCTGCGCGTGGTCGAAGACCGCGTCATAACTTCGCTTGGGTCGCATGACTCGCGCGAACTGGATGTGCGCTTCATTGCCACCAGCCGGGTGCCGCTGGAAACGCTGGTCGCCGAAGACCGGTTTCGGTCGGACCTGTTGTATCGGCTGAACGCGGTCAGCCTGACCGTGCCGCCTCTGCGCGACCGGACAGAGGATATCCCGGCCCTGTTCATCCAGCTTCTGGCCAGTGCACAGGCGCGGCATAGTCTGACCGCCCGCCGCCCTAACCCAGCGATGCTGGCGCAGCTTTCAACGCTGGATTGGCCCGGCAATGTGCGCGAATTGCGCAACGCGGCCGAACGGCACGCGCTGGGCGTGGCCGATCTGGATGTCCCCACTGTCGATACCGGCACCGGGCGGCTGTCTGATATGATGGCCACACATGAGCGCAAACTGCTGGTCGATGCGCTGATCCGGCATCGTGGCGCGCTAAAGCCCGTCTACGAATCGCTCGGCCTGTCGCGCAAGGCGCTTTATGACAAGTTGACGCGCCATGGCATCGACAAGATGCAATTTCAGGAATCGCCGCAAGATGAGTAGCATTCGACACATGACGCGTCCGTGATGGGTAGATTTCTACACATCGGGCGCTTTTGATTGCGCTAACGTCGTTTCCGCCCCTCGCCATGCTTGCAATGGCCCCTGCCACCCTGTCCTGTTGCAGCGTGCCTTGCGGCCCAAGCGAGGGGGCGGCAGGGACAGCGAAAATACGCAAATCCATGGGAGGATCTTCATGCGTTATACCAAAATGACGGCTTTGGCCGCTGCTGCACTTGCGACCGCAACCATGGCACAGGCGCAGGACCGTTCCGACTGGCCCGCCAGCTTCACCGTTGGGACTGCCAGCCAGGGCGGCACCTTCTTTGCCTATGGCGCTGGCTGGGCAAACCTTGTGGCCGAAGAGCTGGGCATGTCCGGCGGCGCCGAAGTAACCGGCGGCCCGATGCAGAACATGGCGCTGGTTCACACCGGCGATGCTGCTTTCGGCATGACCACGATGGGCCCGGCGGCTGAATCGCTGGCCGGCACCAACCCGATTGCCCCCGGTCTGGCGATGGACAAGGCTTGCGCCATGTTCCCGATGTATCAGACACCGTTCAGCGTGACAGCGCTGTCGTCTTCGGGCATTACCTCTATTTCCGAAATTCCCGATGGCGCGCGGATCGGCTTTGGTCCGGCAGGCTCCACCTCTGACACCTATTTCCCGCGTATGCTGGAAACTTTGGGCGTGAATTTTGAGCGCCGCAATGGTGGCTGGTCAGACCTTGGTGGCCAGTTGCAGGACGGTTTGCTGGACGTGATCGCCTTTGCTGCAGGTGTTCCAGTCCCGGCAGTCAGCCAGTTGGAAGTGCAGACCGATGTGAACATCATCGAGTTCACCGAGGATGAGCAAACCGCGATCATGGCGGAATACCCGGTTTCGGCATTCGAGATCGCGGCAGACACCTACACCACGTTGGAAGCACCTGCGCGCTCGGTGTCGATGTGGAACTTCGCTGTGGCCAATTGCGACCTGTCCGAAAGCTTCGTTTACGAGGCAACCAATGTCGTGATGTCCGACAATGAGCGCATGGTGAATATTCACCGCGCGGCACGGTCCACGCTGCCAGAGCATTGGGACAAGAACAACGTTCTGAAATGGCACCCCGGTGCGGCACGTTGGTTCCAGGAAAATGCCGGTGCCGACATTCCGGCCGACATGATCTACGGCGACTAATACGCTGTTTTTACGGGCCATCCCCTTTGCGGGGGTGGCCTTTTTCCGGGCTGCACATGGCCCGCTTTCCCATGCCAGCAGGTGCCGCCCGTGTCAGACAAAACATCCGAACAGATATCCCCTATCGTTGCCGAAGGTGTTGATGAAGAGCCTATCGTCGGCAATGCTCGCCAGTTCAGTGGCAAAGTGCTGATTGGCGCCAGCATCCTCTCTGCCTTTTATGCCGCCTTTCACATGGCGGCGCTGAACGGCCTGTCCATTCGGGACTGGACCGGCTTGACCATCCCGCTTCTGCCCCGCTTCCCGATGGAAACGTGGAATTTCCGGATTGTCCATGTCGCCGGGGCCTTGGTGCTGGGTTTCATGTTGTTTGCCTCTGCGCGCTTTGCCGATAGCGATGGCGAGATCATAAAACCCAATCCGCTGGTGCGCGCCCTTTCGTGGCTGCTGCTGCTGCCAGCGCTGTTTTCCGTTGGCGTGGCCGCTTGGTTCGGCACCCTGATCGAAGGCGGCGTCATGTGGAACGGCATGGATGCCACGTTGAAATCCCGCGAAATCTACCTGTTCGGCATTCCCCTGCTGGTGGCGACCGTTGGCGCGATTGTCCTGTCATGGGTCGAACGCCTGCCGCGCCATATGTTTTCGGTGACCGACCTTGTTCTGGGCATCTGCGGCATTGCCGTTGCGACCTACCTGATCGTCATTTACGGCACGCTGATGCGCAATTCGACCGGCACACCATTCGCGCCCATCGGCATTTCCATCGCGGCACTGGCGGGCACCTTGCTTATTCTGGAGCTAACGCGCCGCGTGGCCGGTCTGGCGCTGGTCATCATCTCTGTCGTGTTCCTGGTCTATGTGTTCACCGGCCAATATCTGCCGGGTTTCCTCAACTCGCCCGCCATTTCCTGGGAACGGTTCTTCAGCCAAGTCTATACCGATGCTGGCATTCTGGGGGCGACCACGGCGGTGTCCTCGACTTATATCATCCTGTTCATCATCTTCGCGGCGTTCCTGTCGGCGTCGAAGGTCGGCGACTACTTCGTGAACTTCGCCTTCGCGACCGCTGGACGCGCACGCGGCGGCCCGGCCAAGGTGTCGATCTTCGCATCGGGCCTGATGGGCATGATCAACGGCACCAGCGCGGGCAATGTGGTGGCGACCGGGTCGCTGACCATCCCGCTGATGAAAAAGGTGGGCTACGACAAGAAAACCGCGGGTGCCGTGGAAGCGGCAGCCAGCACCGGCGGGCAGATCATGCCGCCGATCATGGGGGCCGGGGCCTTCATCATGGCCGAGATCACTGGCATTCCCTATCAGGAAATCGCCATTGCCGCGATCATCCCGGCGGTGCTGTATTTCGCCTGTGTCTATATGATGGTCGATTTCGAGGCAGCAAAACTGGGCATGCGCGGTATGCGCAAGGACGAGTTGCCGAAACTGCCTGACTTGCTGAAAAAGGTGTTCCTGTTCCTGCCCATCATCATCCTGATCGTGGCGCTGTTCCAAGGCTATTCGGTGATTCGCGCGGGAACGCTCGCGACGATTTCGGCGGCGGTGGTCAGTTGGCTGACGCCTTACCGGATGGACCTGAAAGCGATTTACAAGGCGTTTGAAAATGCCGGGCAGATGTCGATCCAGATCATCGTGGTCTGCGCCTGTGCCGGGATTATTGTCGGAGTTATCAGCCTGACGGGGGTTGGTGCACGCTTCTCCAACCTGCTGCTGGGCCTTGCGCAAACCTCGCAGTTGCTGGCGTTGTTCTTTGCCATGTGTATCGCAATCCTGCTGGGCATGGGGATGCCGACAACGGCAGCCTATGCGGTGGCGGCATCGGTCGTGGCACCGGGCTTGGTGAACCTTGGCATCCCGCAACTGACCGCGCATTTCTTCGTGTTCTATTACGCGGTGCTGTCAGCCATCACACCGCCGGTGGCATTGGCATCCTTCGCGGCAGCCGGCATTTCGGGCGCAAACCCGATGGAGACATCTGTAACCTCGTTCAAGATCGGCCTTGCGGCCTTCGTGGTGCCGTTCATGTTCTTTTACAACGGCGCGCTGCTGATGCAGGGAACATGGCTGGAAGTGGCACATGTTTTCGTCACTGCGTCGCTGGGTGTGTATCTGCTGGCCGCTGCGGTGCAGGGTTGGTTGTTCGGCAAGGTAAACCCGATTCTGCGGTTGGTCATCGGGATCGGGGCGCTTGCCATGATCTCTGGCGGGTGGGTCTCGGATGTCATCGGTCTGGGCATCATGGCACTGGCCTTCGCCATCCAGCGTGGCTTCCTGACGCCCAAGAACGCAGCGCGCGGCGCGGATTAATTCGCGCTGGCACGGCAACAGGAAAAGGGCCGCCCAACCGGGCGGCCCTTTTCCTATGTCACTGCTTGGAAGTTCAGCCGAATGCGTCCGGTTCCGAATCCTTGCGGCGCGCGACGTAATCGGCCAGCGCCTCGTTCACCGCGGGGTCAATGCTCGGCTGCTGGTAGTCGCCCAGCATCTTTGTCACGCGCAAGCTGGCCAGTGTTTGCGTGTCGCGCGCACCTTCTTCGTCCCATGTCTCGAACGGTTTGTAATCCAGCAGGTCAGACCGCCAGAACGCGTCCTTGAAATTGGCCTGCGTGTGCGCGCAGCCAAGGAAATGCCCCCCAGGACCGACCTCGCGCAATGCGTCCATCGCTTGCCCGTTCTCGGACATGTCGACCCCTTTGGCGATGTGGTGCAACGCGCCAAGCTGGTCGGCATCCATCACGAATTTCTCGTAAGAGGATACAAGCCCCCCTTCCAGCCAGCCGCAGCTATGCAGCATGAAATTCACACCAGCCAGCATTGCCATGTTCAGGCTGTTGGCGGTCTCATAGGCGGCTTGGGCGTCGGGCAGCTTGGACCCGCAGAACGACCCGCCAGAGCGATAGGGAAGGCCCAGGCGCCGCGCCAACTGCCCTGCGCCATAGGTAATCAGCGCGGCTTCCGGCGTGCCGAAAGTGGGCGCGCCGCTGTTCATGTCAATCGAGGTCACGAAGGCGCCCATGATGACAGGCGCGCCGGGGCGCACAAGCTGGCTATAGGCCACACCCGCCAGCACTTCGGCCAGCACTTGCGTCAGGGTGCCGGCAACCGTGGTGGGTGCCATCGCCCCGCCCACGATGAAGGGCGAGATGATGCAGGCCTGATTGGCCCGCGCATACACTTCCAGCGCGCCCATCATGGTCGAATCGAAGGTTAGCGGACTGTTGATATTGATGAGCGAGGTCATCACCGTGTTCTGGTCAACGAAATCGGCCCCGAACAGCAGCTTTGACATTTCCACCGAATCCTCGGCGCGCACGGGTTCGGTGACAGACCCCATATAGGGTTTGTCCGACAACGTCATATGGGCATGTAACATGTCCAGATGGCGCTTGTTCACGGCCACATCCGTTGGCTCGCAGACCGTGCCGCCGGAATGGTGCAGCCATTTCGACATATAGCCAAGCTTCACGAAATTGCGGAAATCTTCCATCGTGGCGTAGCGGCGACCGCCACTGGCGGAGCGCACGAAAGGCGGGCCATAGACCGGGGCAAGCACAAGGTTGCGCCCGCCGATTTCGACATTGCGCGCCGGGTTGCGGGCGTGCTGGGTAAATGCCGAAGGCGCGGTCGCGCAAAGTTGGCGCGCCAATCCACGCGGTATACGCACGCGTTCGCCCTCGACCTCGGCACCTGCGTCGCGCCAGCGCTCCAGCGCGGCGGGATTATCGGCAAAATTCACCCCGATCTCTGCCAGGACGGTTTCGGCATTGGTCTCGATGATGGCCAAGGCTTCTTCGTTCAGCACTTCCAGATTCGGAATGTTGCGTTCGATAAATTTCGCAGTTTCCAGACTGACCGCAGACCGTGCCGCACGCCGGGCGGCACCACCGCCGCCGCTGCGCCCGCGCCGTCCACCTGCCGCGCCGTTCATGTCCATCGCCGGTTCTGCCATGTCGCACACTCCACTAGGGTCCGCGCTGAGGGGTCAGGCGGGTGTCCTGCCTTTCTACAAAGCACCGCAGCGCCTGCATCGCCAAATTGCGGCGCTTCACGGTGCAAAGCGACATTGGCGGCGGTGCTGTGGCTGGACAGGGCCGCCGCAAGCGCATAAACGCCCGGTATAGAGGCAGCCTTCGCCATGGGGCGCGACGGTTCGTCCCTTGTTCCGTTGGGGAAAGCCCCCATATGCTACCCCCCGCCCGGTCGTTATGGCCTTGGGCAGAGTGACAGGAGCCATGCCATGCTGGACATGCCCAATATCCGCGACACGTTGCGCGCGGAATACGACCTAGCCCCGAACCCCGATCTGGCGGCAAACATGCAAGACGAATATGCCCGTATGGCGCGTGTCGTCTCGCCCGCCGACTGGGCCATTCATGCCCCGTATGTCGCTGCGATCAACGCGCTGAAGCGCGACCGTAACGCGACGATTCTGGCCCATAACTACATGACGCCAGAGATTTATCACGGCATAGGCGATGTGGTGGGCGACAGTCTGCAACTGGCCATTGCAGCCACGCAAACCGATGCCGATGTGATCGTGCAATGCGGTGTGCATTTCATGGCCGAAACGTCAAAGATTCTGAACCCGACCAAGACGGTGCTGATGCCCGACATGGATGCGGGTTGTTCGCTGGCCGAATCGATCACCCCGGTGGGCATTGCCGAAATGCGTGCGCGCTACCCCGGCGCGCCGGTTGTGACCTATGTCAACACCACCGCCGATGTGAAGGCGGCAAGCGATATCTGCTGCACCTCTGCCAATGCGGTGCAGATCATCCGGGCGCTGGATGCCGATACGATCATCATGACGCCTGACCAGTATCTGGCGCAGAACGTGGCCGCCCAAGTGCCCGAAAAGCGCATTGTCTGGTGGGAAGGCTCGTGCATTGTGCATGAACAATACACCGCCCAAGATATCCGCGATTTCCGCGACTGGAACCCCGGCACCCGCATTATCGCGCATCCCGAATGCCCCCCCGATGTGGTGGCCGAATCCGATTTCTCCGGCTCGACCAAAGGTATTCTGGACTATGTCAGCGCAGAGCGGCCCGAACGCGCGATGCTGGTGACAGAATGCTCCATGGCGTCCAATATTTCCGACGCGCACCCGGATGTCGAATTCATCGGCCCCTGCAACATGTGCCCCTACATGAAGAAGATCACGCTGGAAAAGGTGCTGTGGTCGCTGCACTCCATGACGACCGAGATTACCGTGCCAGAGGACGTGGCCGACAAGGCGCGGTTGGCGGTGCAGCGCATGATCGACCTGAGCGCGAAGGGCTAGGCATTTGGAAACCTCACGGATCGTGATTGTCGGCGCGGGCTTGGGCGGGCTTTACGCAGCACTCGCGCTCGCCCCGCGCCCCGTGCTCGTCATCTCTCCCGAAACGCTTGGCGAAGGCGCTTCATCGGCTTGGGCGCAGGGCGGCATTGCCGCCGCGATGGCCGCGCCCGACACGCCGGAGGCCCATGCGGCCGACACGCTGCGCGCCGGTGCGGGCACGGTTGACCCAAGTGTGGCGCGCATGGTGACACAAGCCGCGCGCGAGCATATTCTTGATCTGGCGCAGCACGGCACGCCCTTTGACCGAACCGAGCAGGGCGGGTTCGTCCTCAACCACGAGGCCGCCCATTCCACCGCGCGCGTGGTCCGCGTGCAGGGCGATCAGGCGGGCCGCAAGATCATGGAAACGCTGATTGCCGTGGTGCGCGCAACACCATCTGTGCAAGTTCTGGAAGGCGTTATCGCCCAAGGTTTGTTGACCGATGGTGACCGGGTATGTGGTGTCCGTCTGGCGCAACTCAGCGCGGAGGGCGTCAGCGATGCGGTGGACTTGCGCGCGCCTGCTGTTCTGTTGGCGGGTGGTGGCTCTGGCGGGCTATACGCGTTGACCACCAACCCCGCGCGTATTCGTGGGCAGGTGATGGGCATGGCCGCGCGGGCGGGTGCGCGAATGGCCGACATGGAATTTGTTCAGTTTCACCCGACTGCGATGGATGTCGGGTTAGACCCTGCCCCCTTGGCGACCGAAGCGTTGCGCGGGGCGGGGGCGGTGCTGCTCAACGCCGATGGCACCCGCTTCATGCTGGGGGAACATCCCGACGCCGAACTTGCCCCGCGCGACATTGTGGCGCGTGCAGTCTTTGCACAAAGCCAAGCTGGCGCACGCCCCATGCTGGACACACGCACGGCCTTGGGCGCACAGGTGGTCACGGATTTTCCGGTCGTCGCCCAAGCCTGCCGCCGTGCCGGTATTGACACGGTCACACAGGCCATCCCTGTTGCGGCGGCCGCGCATTACCACATGGGCGGCGTGGCGGTGGACCAGAATGGGCGCAGCTCAATGTCCAGGCTTTGGGTCTGCGGCGAGGCGGCCTCGACAGGGTTGCACGGCGCGAACCGGCTGGCCTCTAACGGAGTGTTGGAGGCGCTGGTCTTCGCCCGTGCCTGCGCCACTGACATTTCCGCGCGCATTACCCCAAGCACAGCCGCGCCGGTCACGATTGCGTTCAACGGCACAGGTGTTGTCCCGGACCCCGGCGGTGTTGCCAGTCTGCGCCAGACCATGACCGCGCTGGTCGGTGTGCGCCGCACCGGCGTTGGTTTGCGCAAGGCTTTGACGATGATCGACAGTTTGGACGCCGCCCAACCCGATTGCCCGGATTTCGCCAATATGTGCGCGACCGCACGGTTGATCGCGGCCAGTGCCCTTGCGCGTTGTGAAAGCCGGGGGGCGCATTGGCGTGACGATTACCCAGCCACCGACCCTGCGCAGGCCACGCGCAGTTTCATTACTCACGCGACAGCCATGGAGCGCGCATGATCCCCCCTTTGCCCGACCTGCTGCTGGAACCTTTGGTGCGCGCCGCGCTGATCGAAGATCTTGGCCCCAATGGTGACGCGACAACCCGTGCCGTCATCGGCCCGCATGTAAGCTATAGCGCACGACTGAATGCGCGCGAGTCTGGCGTTGTCTCTGGTGTGCCAGCGGCGGTTATCGCGTTTCGTTTGGTCGACCCCGCCTTGCGTGTAAACGTGCTCTGCCCCGATGGCGCGCGGATTGCGCAGGGTGACACGATCCTGACGATCGAGGGGGCCGCGGCGTCGATCCTCTCGGCCGAGCGGGTGGCGTTGAATTTCATGGGGCGTCTGACCGGTATTGCCACGTTAACTGCCACTTTCGTAGCGGAAACCATGGGGCACAAGGCGCGCATAACCTGCACACGCAAGACCACACCCGGCCTACGGTTGGTCGAAAAACAGGCGGTGCAACATGGTGGTGGCAGCCCTCACCGCTACAGCTTGTCGGATGCGATCCTTATCAAGGACAACCATATCGCCGCTGCCGGGGGGGTCGCGCAGGTTCTGCGTGGCGCGCGCGACCGTGCGGGCCACATGATGCGCATAGAGATTGAGGTCGATACATTGGCGCAGCTCGAACAAGTGCTGGCCACGGGCGGCGCGGATGTGGTGTTGCTGGACAATATGGACAGTGAAACCCTGACAGACGCGGTCCAGATGGTCGATGGGCGGCTTGTGACCGAGGCTTCTGGCAATATGCGGCTGGACCGTATTGCCGAAGTTGCAGCGACCGGGGTCGATTTCATCTCGGTCGGTGCGCTTACGCATTCGGCACCGGTTCTGGATCTGGGCCTGGACTTTTAACCTGCCCCCATGCTGCACAAGTTAAATTTTAGACGGGCGATCTTGCCCGAATAGCGGGCAAGCGATACTGGATCGACTATGACAGTGCCCGTCCGCTCTTTCCGTGCTCATATACGCGCCGTTCTTGCGCTGGGCTTGCCCTTGGCAGGCAGTCATCTTGCGCAGTTTCTTCTGGCCGTCACGGATACGATCATGCTGGGTTGGTATGACGTCGTTGACCTCGCGGCGAGCGTTATCGGTGCCGCCGTCTTTTTTGCAATGTTCACCTTCGGTTTGGGGTTCGCAAATGCCGTGATGCCGCTGGTGGCGACCGCAGCCGCTTCGGACCAAGATGCCGAGGTGCGCCGGGCAACCCGCATGGGGCTTTGGCTGTCGGTGGCTTTCGCGGTGGTGGTCTATCCAATCTTCTGGTTTTCCGGGACAATCCTAAGCGCGCTGGGCCAGCCGCCCGAAGTGGTGCCTCTGGCGCAAGATTACCTGCGGCTGATGGGCGTCGCGCTTTTACCCGCGTTGCTAGTGGCCGTTCTGAAGAACTACCTTGCCGCCTTGGGCCGAACACAGGTTGCGCTATGGCTGACAGTTGCGGCGGTGTTTTTGAACGTGGCGCTGAACTGGGTGTTGATCTTCGGAAATCTTGGCTTTCCCGCGATGGGCGTGCGCGGCGCGGCACATGCGTCTGTGTGGGTGCAGGTGGCGACCGTGGTGGGGCTGGCGCTTTATTGTGCGCGGGCTTCCAGCTTGCGCCGATACACGCTCTTCCAACGGCTCTGGCGCCCGGACTGGCAGGCCATGGGGCAGGTCTGGCGCTTGGGCTGGCCGATTGGGGTGGCGCTGGTCGCAGAGACGGCCTTGTTTTCCGCCGTGGCTGTGCTGGTTGGTCGCCTGGGCACTTTGGAACTGGCCGCACATGGTATTGCGATCGAGATATCGGCTGCCATGTTCATGATCCATATGGGATTTTCCAATGCCGGCACAGTCCTGGTAGGACGCGCACGTGGGCGCGGCGATACAGAGGCGCTGCGGGCATCCGCAAAGGCGACCATTCTGATTTCGACCTGCCTCGCGCTTGTGACCATGGTGATTTATGTGCTGTATGGCGGATGGGTGGTCGGGTTGTTCCTGTCGCCTGATGAACCTGCACGCAACCAGATCATAGCGCTGGGGGCTGTTCTGATGATGGTTGCGGCGCTGTTTCAGTTGGCCGATGGCGCGCAAGTTGTGGCCATGGGCTTGTTGCGCGGGGTGCAGGACACAAAAGTGCCCATGTGGATTGCCGCGTTCAGTTATTGGGGGATCGGGTTCCCGGCGGGTTATGTCTTTGGCTTGGTGCTCGGCTGGGGCGCACCGGGGATCTGGATCGGACTTGTGCTGGGGCTGGCCACGGCAGGCATTTTGCTAATGTGGCGTTTCTGGTCCGGGCGCGCCGTTGCAGTTTAGCCGAGCAGGCGTGGAATTTCGATTTTCGGGCATTTATTCCAGACCACGCTCAGACCGTGAGCATCGGCACGCTCTGCTGCTGCTGCGTCATGCACGCCAATTTGCATCCAGATCGCGCGCAGATTGGGCAGGTGCGCGATGGCTTCGTTCACCACCGGGCCAACCTGGTCGGATCGGCGGAAGATGTCGACCAACTCCACGTCTGCCGGACAGTCTGCCAGTTTGGGGCGGATGGGTTCACCCTCGAAAATTTGCCCTGCAAGACCGGGATTGACCGGGATCACCCGATAGCCATTGGCGACCAGAAAGCGTGCGACATCATGGCTGGGGCGCGCAGGATTTGCGGAAAATCCTACGAGCGCAATGGTGCGGGTAACGGTCAAGATGGTATGAATAGTGGCGTCCGAGGCATTCTGCATGAGCGTATGCTGGTGCCTATCTTTCTCATTCGCAATAGAAAAATGCCCGGCGCTGAGGCCGGGCACAGGTGCGGAACGAGGGACAGTAACAGTGCGGCGCGGGTGTTCCAGCCCAGCGCCATAGGTTATATTTGGGTGTGCAAATGCGAGTTTCCAGAATTCCTCGCAAAAAGGTTACAATTGCGGCATGTCCCTCGCGGCCTGTGTCTCGCGGCCTGTGTCTCGCGGCCTGTGTCTCGTGGTTGTGCACATGGCGCATCAAGCGGATGGGGTATTACCGAAATCTTAAAAAGATTTCGGTCCGATTTCTTTTGAAGAAATCGGTGCCACGCCAGAGGTAAGCCAGCGCACTGGTGCATTGTTGCAAAATATGATGATCTGCCCTGAGTTTTCGGCGACTTGATAGCCGCGGCGATGAATTTCGCGCATAAACAGATCCATTCCAACGAACCGTTCAATGTCACGGGCCTTGCGCCGGATCACGGCGCCTTGTTGCACTGCCTTGCAGGCGAAAAGGTCATGCAGCCAGACCTCGGGCGACAAAGGAGAATAACGGTTATACATGACCGCAGATTCGCTAAAGTTGGTTAAAAGCCCGTTAAGACGCTTCGTTTTCAGGATAGGAATTCTCAGCTTTGCCAACTACCGCCTTTCGTTCGAAGCGACACAGAAACCTGATGCGGTAAAGTCAGCCTTTACTTCCGCCGCCGTTTCACACCGCCCCGCTGCCCCGGCTTGCCGGCCGTAGACCGCGGCTTTACCGCACTATCCACGGCATCATCGACTACCGATTGCCGTGCCAACGGGTCGTCGGCAATAGCAAGTTCGACGGCTTCAAGCCGCTTCACCTCGTCGCGCAAACGCGCCGCTTCCTCAAACTCCAAATTTTCGGCGGCCTTGCGCATGTCGGTGCGCAGCCCGTCCAGATGTGCTTTCAGGTTCGCGCCCGGTTTGACCTTGTCAACCTTGGCCGTCACCCGCGCCATGTCGGTATCGCCCTGATAGAGGCCTGCCAGCACATCTTCCACATTCTTGCGCACGGTGGTCGGGGTGATGCCATGTGCCTGGTTATAGGCGATTTGCTTGTCGCGGCGGCGATTGGTTTCGCCCAAAGCCCGCTCCATACTGCCGGTAACGCGATCAGCATACATGATGACACGCCCGTCCGCGTTGCGCGCGGCCCGCCCGATGGTCTGGATAAGCGAGGTTTCAGATCGCAGGAACCCTTCCTTGTCGGCGTCCAGAATGGCGACCAACCCGCATTCGGGAATGTCCAACCCCTCGCGCAGCAGGTTGATGCCGATCAGCACATCGAACGCGCCCAAGCGCAGGTCACGCAGAATTTCGATCCGTTCGATCGTGTCGATGTCAGAATGCATGTAGCGCACGCGAATGCCTTGCTCGTGCAGGTATTCGGTCAGGTCTTCGGCCATGCGTTTGGTCAGCACGGTGCAGAGCACGCGCAAATCCTTGGCTGCGACCTTGCGGATTTCATCCAGCAGATCATCGACCTGAGTGGCCACGGGGCGGATTTCGACCTGTGGGTCCAAAAGCCCCGTCGGTCGGATGACCTGTTCGGTGAACACACCGCCGGCCTGTTCCAGCTCCCATCTCGCAGGTGTGGCCGAGACGAAGACCGATTGCGGGCGCATGGCGTCCCATTCCTCGAATTTCAGGGGCCGGTTATCCATGCAAGAAGGCAGCCGGAACCCGTGTTCCGCCAGCGTCATCTTCCGACGGAAGTCGCCCTTATACATGCCACCGATCTGCGGCACCGAGACATGGCATTCGTCCGCGAAGACGATTGCATTATCGGGGATGAACTCAAACAGCGTGGGGGGTGGTTCGCCCGGTGCGCGGCCCGTCAGGTAGCGCGAGTAGTTTTCAATTCCGTTGCAGACACCCGTTGCTTCCAGCATTTCCAGATCGAACTTGGTGCGTTGCTCCAGCCGTTGCGCTTCCAGCAATTTGCCCTCTGCCACGAATTGGTCAAGCCTCTGTTGCAGTTCGTGTTTTATGCCCTTGGTGGCTTGCTGCATGGTTGGGCGCGGGGTCACGTAGTGGCTGTTGGCGTAGATGCGGATCTGCTCGAAAGTATCGGTCTTGGCGCCGGTCAGCGGATCGAATTCGAGGATCGCTTCCAGCTCTTCACCAAAGAAAGACAGCCGCCACGCGCGGTCTTCAAGGTGGGCGGGCCAAACTTCGATCACGTCACCGCGCACGCGGAAACTGCCGCGCTGGAAAGCCGCGTCGTTGCGCCGGTAGGCTTGCGCCACCAGTTCCGCCATAACCTTGCGGGGGTCATAAACCTCGCCCACCTTCATGTCTTGGGTCATGGCCGAATAGGTCTCGACCGAGCCGATACCGTAGATGCACGACACCGACGCCACGATAATCACATCGTCGCGTTCCAGCAGCGCACGGGTGGCCGAATGGCGCATCCGGTCGATCTGCTCATTGATCTGCGATTCCTTTTCAATGAAGGTATCAGATCGTGGAACATAAGCTTCTGGCTGGTAATAATCGTAATAGCTGACGAAATATTCGACAGCATTGTCGGGAAAGAAGCCCTTAAATTCGCCGTAAAGCTGCGCGGCCAAGGTCTTGTTCGGGGCAAGGATGATCGCAGGCCGCTGCGTTTCCTCTATGATCTTGGCCATGGTATAGGTCTTGCCGGTGCCGGTGGCGCCCAACAAAACCTGATTATGTTCGCCGTCACGCACCCCCTGCGCCAATTCGACAATCGCTGTGGGCTGGTCCCCCGCCGGTTGGAACGGGCTGGCCATACGAAACCGCTTGCCGCCTTCCAATTTGGGGCGGGTCAGAACATCGGGGCGTTCGGCGGGCAGATTCAGGTTGTTGTGTGGCATGGGCGGTGATCCTTTGTCTGCCACATAGTTGGGCTTGCGGGGCAACGGTTCAACCCGGTTCTTGCACGCCAAGCCGGGGCGCGCTAGCCATATCCGAAATGGAGCACCCATGTCCGACATCCTGATCCGAACCAAGCAGATATTGGCTGACCTCGTGGCCTTTCCATCGGTCTCTGCCGATAGCAACCGCACCGTGACCGAGCATATCGTGACCCTGTTGGATACGGCGGGCGCCCGTATGTGGACGGAGGCCGACGCGACGGGCACAAAGCTGAACCTGTTCGCAACGATCGGGCCTGATGCGCCGGGTGGCGTGGTCCTGTCAGGTCATACCGATGTTGTCCCGGCAGAGGGCCAGCCTTGGACCAGCGACCCGTTTACAATGGTCGAACGCGACGGTCGGCTTTACGGACGTGGAACTTCCGACATGAAGGGCTTCATCGCCGCCTGCGTGGCCATGGCCCCGGTCTTTGCCGCACGCGATCTGAAAGTTCCGGTGCATTTCGCATTTACCTATGACGAAGAAATTGGCTGCCTTGGGGGGCAAGCCCTGACCGCAACGCTGGCCGCGCGCGGGATTACACCCGCCGCCGCGATTATTGGCGAGCCGTCGATGATGCAGCCGGTCGAAGGGCACAAGGGGTGTTTTGAATACACCACCCGCTTTACCGGGCTGGAAGGCCACGGCTCCAGCCCTGATCTGGGGGTGAACGCGGTGGCATATGCCGCGCGCTGGGCTGTGCGACTGGCCGAATTGGGCGCGGTGCTGAAAACCCGGGCTCCAGCCGACAGCGCCTTCATCCCTCCGCATAGCACGATCAATATCGGGCTGTTGGCCGGGGGCGTTGCACATAATGTGATCCCCGGCACGGCGCGGCTGGAATGGGAAATGCGGCCAGTCACGCCAGAGGACGCAGATTTCGTGAAGGCCGAGATGGCAATCCTGCGCAGCGAGATGCTGACCGAGATGCGCGCCGTTTATCCGGGCGCGGCGATAGAGACGAAAACTATTGCAGAAGTTGTCGGCCTGACACCGTATCCCGGCAGCGCAGCCACGCGATTGGTCATGGACCTGACAGGCGCGAACCGTGCCGCGCTGGTGCCGTTCGGCACAGAGGCCGGGCTGTTCCAAGAGATCGGCATCCCGTCTGTTATCTGTGGGCCTGGCGACATTGCACAGGCCCACAAGCCAGATGAGTTTCTGTCACTGGATCAGCTATCCGCCTGTCTGGCGTTCCTCGACAAGCTGTCCACGCGGTTGGAGCGCGGCCCGCTTTAAAGCGTATCTTGCTGCATTTGCGCCGCCATTGCCGCGCCGACGCGGCGCGAGATATCGACGAACACAGAATCGAAAGCGCGGAACATGGCGCGGTTGAAAGCGTCCCCCTCGGGGCTGGCGGCATAGTCGATATAGATCTGCATGTCCTCGGGGCTGAGTGGTTGATAGGCCAGCAAGAAATAGGACTCTGCCCAATCCGTAACATCGTCGCGAATTGCCTGTTCCTGTGCCCAGACCAAGGTCAGCAAGTCGGCTCCAGCCATACCCGCCATCCACCCCGCATCGACCATGCCAGTGTAATAGGCCAGCGACGTGTTCAGGCCAAGCGAGACATTCAACTCTATCAGGTCATTCACCGCGATCCGCTCGCGGGCGCGCGCAAGGGCATCGGCGCGCGCGCTTCCGTCCGGGGCTTCGCGCGCGGCTGTTAGCGCAAGTCGGGCGCTCGCATCGATTTCTTCGGATAACAAGGCGCGCCGCGCGCTGACTTCCAGTTGCAGCACGCGGCGCCCGAGATCGCTTTGCGCGAATCGAAGCGCATCTGCGCGTGTCGCGGGCCGTAGCGCGGCACCCAGGGCGGTGGTAAAGTCATCATGCATGCGATCGGCATCATAGATGCGGTTGATCGCGCTTTCCCACCCAGCGCGCCCTGCCGCATTCTGTGGCACAGCCGGATCGCTCAGCGCTGCCATGCGGCCTTCCTCTGCCATGATGTCGAACAACTCGGGCAGCAAATAGGCGTCTGACAAGCTGTCGGCACGCAAGTGATGTGCCGGCAAGATAAAGGACGCCGCTATGATCCCCCAAAACGCAGCAATGAAGATCCTCAGCATTTAGACTCCTTGTGGCTAACCTGTTGGACCAAGGATAGGCCAAATGGCCCGCATGACCAAAACACTTTCCTGCGTTCAAGGCTTGGGTACCGCGGGATTTTCCCCTTGCACAGCAGGGTATGACGCATTAAGCCGCATTCGACCGCGGAGAGGTGCCGGAGTGGTCGAACGGGGCGGTCTCGAAAACCGTTGTCCCTTCACGGGGACCCAGGGTTCGAATCCCTGTCTCTCCGCCAATTATTCCGATAAGTGTTTGATTTATAAGAGAAAATAGAGAAGTTGATTTTCCTACGTGTTATCCAGAGTGTATTGCCGAAAACGCTTGAAAGTGCATCCTGACAGCACTGGTAAGTCCGGCATGGCCGGACGCTTCGACCCGGTCCGGGTCTCGTAAGGCACGCGTTCCGCGCATCATCTTTTTCTCGAACCGCCCAGCATCCGCTTCCGTCCCGTTCAAGGGGCGAGCGCCGGGCCATGCGCGTCGGTTGCGTCGGGGCCCGTGTCCTCGCCTCCGGCTGCGGACCGCACCAGCCCCGCCTCACCCCCTTGACCGAGTCGTTCGCGGTCGCGGGTCGGGAAATCGAGGAAGAAAGGGGTTGGACCCCGGTCCTCGGGTGTCATGCGCCATCTCCGGTGACGGGTCAGCGCATGGCGGGACCCGCGACAGCACCGCGTTCCGGATAAGGTGCGCCAGTCCCTTCTGGACGCCGAGAGCTGGGCCGAGCTTCATCAAGGGGTGCGGACAGTTGGCTGGCGGTTTGAGGTCGTAGAGGAAGGGCGCGGTTCAGGCGCTCTTCTGATAGGCCCGAACGGAGAGCGGGTGGCGGCGGGAAAGATTGATCGGGGGGCTACTCTGACCAGCCTGCGCAGGCGGCTTGGGCGCGATCCGGAAGCCCGCAAACGGGCGCTCGCAAAGCTTGTACAAAGTCGGACCAAGGGGCCGCGCCGCGCGCCGCTCAGCGCTGAATACGTGCTGGCGGCGGCCTTGCGGCCCATGCTGACCGGTGGCCTTGCGCCCACCCTCCGGCCCCGCCGCTCCGGGCCACGGCTGCCAGGCCTGCCCCGTCTTTGAGGAGGATGCCCGAATGGCCCGTATACGCAAACCCACAACGACTGAACCGCACGCCACCAGTTCTGAGGTTGACCTTGAGACCGGCGACGATCTGAGGCGGTTTATCGATTATGCGGCGGACATGATTGCGGCTCAGGAGGCGGTCCGGGTCAGCCTTGCGGATGCCGCCGCAGCGCTCGACAAGGCGGTGACTGGTTACGACCGGACAGCGCTCGTCATCGCGCGGCGCGAACGTGATGGCATCACGGTCAGGCTGGAGACGGATATCGAGGCCGCCATCCGGAAGGTTCGGAATGCTCTGAGCGAACTGAAAGCTATTGTCCCTCAATGGCGTGCAGGATTTCGAAGCGATCCCGTGCGGTGGAAACCTGCACGGGAGAGAGTTGGGCGTGTGACTCATTTGCTCCGCCAAATTTCTTTTATTTTATTGGGAAAATGGGATTTTTGATTTATCCAACATTAAGCCCCACATAGATAAATGCTTGCGGGCCACTGTGGATGCAAACACCCCTTGGGCGTGCTTATCACAAGAAAGGTTACGCGGTAGGGCAATACCCTTGCTTGTCTTATGCTGATCATTTTAAGGTTGTTCCTGGCGCGCTGCATGGGCATGGTTTGGGGATTGTCAGCAGATCGTGGCCGCATTGCAAAAAATCCTGCACACCGCCGATATTCATCTCGACTCCCCGCTGCGGTCGCTGGCGCTGCGGGATGAAACCCTGCGCGACAAGGTGCAGGCCGCCACGCGCACGGCCTTTGCCCAACTGGTCGATACAGCTCTGTCGGAGCAGGTTCTGGGGGTTCTGATCGCGGGCGACCTGTTTGATGGGCGTGCCCGGAGTGCGCGAACCGCGGCGTTCCTGACCGCGCAGCTTGACCGGTTACGCCGTGCGGATATTCGGGTCTTCTACATTAAGGGCAATCATGACGCCGAAAATCCGATTACCGGCGCGCTGGAGTTGCCTGACAATGTGCATGTCTTTGATGCGCGTGGCGGGCGCGTGCAACTGGCCGGGGATCTCTGGGTTCACGGGGTCAGTTTTGCGCGGCCCGAAGCACCCGACAGCCTGCTGCCCCGCTTTTCCGAACCCGTTGCGGGTGCCGTCAACATCGCAATGTTGCACACATCCTTGGCAGGGGCCGCGGGCCATGACACCTATGCGCCGTGCAGTCTGGCCGACCTGAGCGGCATGGGGTTCGATTACTGGGCCTTGGGCCATATCCACAAACGCAAGATTCATTCCTGCGACCCTTGGGTGGTAATGCCCGGCATTCCGCAAGGCCGCGACATTGGCGAGGCTGGGCCGAAATCCGCAAGTCTTTTGACCATCGCGGATGGGCGGATAGACGTGGCCGAGGTGCCGACCTCTGTGGTGGAGTTCACGACAGCATCACTCGACATATCGGATGTGCAAAGCGATGACGCCATGCGCGCGACCCTGCGCCGCCATGTGCAGCATCTGGCAGATACCCTTGCTTCGGACGCTGGCGTGGTGCGACTGACCTTGACCGGCAGGCCGCAGCGCCATTGGCACATCCTGCGCGACCGGGAGATCTGGACAGAGAAAGTCGCCGCGATGGCGCAAGACAGTGGCAAGCTGTGGTTGGACAAGCTGTTGCTGGAGATTGACGCTCCGGACAGCGCCGCGCAAAGCGGCACCGCAACCACCGAGTTGACGAATCTGATGCACGAAATCGCGAAAGAACCCGCGTTCCACGCCGCAGCCCGCGCCGAGATCGAGGAACTGCTTGGGGATCTTCCCGCATCGGTGCGTGCCGCGCTTTTGACCGATCCCGACGCGGTCGGGATTTTAACAGAAACCCTGTCGACCAGCGGCGCGCGTCAGGTGCTTGCGCGGCTAAGAGGGGCCGAAGGGTGATGCGGCTAAGACGTTTCTCGTTGGATCGCTTCGGCCATTTCACCGACCGGGTGCTGGATTTCGGAGAGACCGGCGCGCGCCCGGATTTCCACATTGTCTACGGCCTGAACGAGGCAGGCAAGACCACCACGATGGAAGCCGTTTTGCGGCTGTTCTATGGGTTCAAGCATGTTGAACCCTACGCCTTCAAGCATCAGCGCGCCAATCTGCAAGTTAGCGGAGAGGTCGAGATAGACGGCACGCTCCGCAGCTTCACCCGCCTTTCCAAACGCAGCGGCAATCTTGTGGATATCAACGGCGACCCTTTGCCGGAAGCAGCCCTCGCGGCGCATCTGGGCGGCATGGGCGAGGACGAATATCGCAACCTGCTATGCCTTGACGATGTCACGATTGAAAGCGGCGGGGATGAAATCGTGCAGGCGCGCAGCGATACGGGGCGGCTGCTTTTTGGCGCGGCGGCGGGTGTTGCGCATCTGAGCAGCGTGCTGGACAGTGTTCGGGTAGAAGCCGATGCTATCTGGCGCAAAAAGTCCTCCAAGACCCGGATCGCCGCGTTGAAACGCGCCTTGGCAGAGGTGGACAAGGATATCCGCGCGCAAGACGTGACCGCAAGTGCATGGCGATCCCTGAAAAAGGCCGCCGCCGACGCGACCGCTGCCGAGGCCGAGGCCAATGCCGCGCGAGACCGCTTGCAGGCCGATGCCGCGGAACTGGAGGGACAGCGCCGCGCGTTGCCGCTTCTGGCCGAGATGGACGCGCTCGACCAACAGGTCGCGCCTTTTGAAGCATACCCGGACCATCTGGGCTTTGATTTGGAAACGCTTGTCACCCTCAAGACCGATCAAAACCGTCTCGAAGCTGAAAGCGAACGTCTTGACGCCGAATTGACTGAACTGGATACGCACCGAAACGCTCTGCGCCTGTCACCCGAACTTGTGGCGCTGTCCGAAGACCTTGATCTGCTGGAAGAGTTGCGGGCGCGCGATGTGTCGAACGCGCTGGACCTGCCGCGCCGTCGCGATCAACTGGCCCGTGCCGAATCGGCGATGGCCCATGCCGCCCGTGACCTTGGCGCGCCAGAGGCGTGCGATCCAAGCCGCCTTGTGCCGACCCAGGCGCAACTGTCGGGTCTGGATGTGGCCCGCGACCGCGTGCGTGCCGCCAAGGCCGCTGTGCAGTCCGAAGCGCAAGAACTGGCCGATCTGACCGACCGCCGGGAGCGCGCCAAGGCAGAGCTTGATCGCCTGACAGCGCAGAACCCGGCACGGGCAGGGTTGGGCGCGATCCTTTCGCGGCACGACGCAGACAGGCTGATGCCCGCACATGCAACCGCGCTGCAAGCCATAACAAGCGCGGAGCAAGCCGCGCGGGTGGCGCTGGAACGCCTTGCCCATCCCGGCACACGGTTTTTAACGCTTCCTGACTGCTCCATGACCGAGATCCGCGCCCGCGAATTGGACGATTTACACGACACGACCGGGCAGATGATTACCGAACAACGGTCGGCGCGCGACACGCACCGCGCCGACGCCGCCGCGCGGCGGGCGCAGGCCGATGCCTTGCTTCGGGACGCCGACCTGTGCCCTGACGACCGCATCGCCACGCTGCGCGCCGAGCGTGATCGTCTGTGGTCATGTCATCTGGGCACCATGACCGCAACGACGGCTGCGGAATTTGAAGCCGCGATGAAAGCCCTTGATGCCGCGCAAGAGGGCCGGATTGCCCATGCTGCGGAGCTTGGGCAATTGCGCCAGATCGCGCAAACGATTGCAGAGGCCGAGGCGCGCGCCGATCAGGCCGAGGCGCGGTTGGCAGAGCTTGACTGCGACCGTGCGGCGCTGCTGGCACAGGTGAACGATGCGGCCAGCCTGTCGGGGCTGCGAACCCCGATTCAACCTGGCGAATGGCTGGATTGGGTCTTGCGGCACAAGGCTGCGCAAGAGGCCGAATTGGCTGCCGCGCAAATGAGGGACGTTCACGCGGCCACAGTTCAGCGCGCGCAGGCTTTGCTGGATGCGATTATGCCGCATCTGGACCAAGCGGCGCCCGATGTCACAGGTGCTGTCGCCGCCGCGCGCCGCCTTGCAGAAGCAGAGCACAGCGCGCGCGAAAGGCTTGCCGCCGCACAAGATGCATTGCAACGGGCGGACGCTGATCTGGCAAAACGGGCCGACAGGTTTGCGGCCTGCCAACATGACATGGCGCAGGCCGAAACGGCATGGCGCAACGCGGTGACTGACGCGCTTGACACAACGGTCGCCCCGGACCTGTTGTTGGCCACATTGGACCCATTACGCGCCCTTGTCGCACAGAATGCCACGCGTGCCGAAGCGGCGCAGCGTGTCGGCACAATGGAACGCGATCAGGCTCTGTTCGCTGAAAAGGTCGCAGCGCTCGCTGCGGCGCATGGGCTTGCGCTGGGGGATACGCCGGCGGACAGTTTCGCAAGGCTGCGCGCGGCATCTGATGCAGCGCGCCATGCTGACACACGCGCACAAGAGCTGGAGGCGCAGATAAAAATTGCGCGGCATAGACAGGGTGAAGCAATCCAACGTCTGGAAGAAATTGCCCGGACCGTCGAAATATACGGGGCAGAATTTCCAACCGGGTCTGATGTCGGCACGCTTGATGCGTTGCGCGCGACCGCAAAACAGGCGGCAAGCGTGATTGAAAAGCGCGAGAGACGGGCCGGGCTTGCCTTGAGCATTCTGTCGGAACTTGGCGTCGATGATCTTGCTTCCGCTCGCGCAGCATTGGACGGAGAGAACCTTGCCACGCTCAACGCCAAGGCCGAGCGCTGCAAGGATAATCTAACACAGGCCGAACAGCACCGGACTGCCGCGACCGAAGCGCGTGTGACGGCGTTGCAGGCCCTCGCGCAGATCACAGGCGATGCCGATATTGCCAGCCTGACCGAACAGCGGGCCACGTTGGAATTGCAGCTTCAGGAGGCCGCACGCGATTACCTTGAACTGTCTTTCGGCCATCGTCTGGCCGACACGGCAATCCGGCGCTATCGCGATACGCATCGCAGCGGCATGATGGCCGCGACGGAACGTTGCTTTGCCGGGTTGACACAAGGCGCCTATACGCGACTGACCAGCCAAGCTGATGGCAGCGGCGAAACGCTTCTGGCGGTGGACGCGGCGGGCGCGACAAAGCGCGTGGCCGACATGTCCAAAGGCACGCGGTTCCAGCTATACTTGGCGTTGCGGGCGGCCGCGCATGAGCAACTGGTCGCTCAGGGCACCTGCTTGCCGTTCTTTTGCGATGATATCTTTGAAACCTTCGATGAGCATCGCACAAGCGCCGCTTGCCGCGTGATGGAGCAGATCGGGCGCAGTGGTCAGGCGATTTACCTGACCCATCATCGTCATGTCGTCGAGATCGCGCAACGGGTCTGCGACACACCACCGATCCTTCACGAGATTTAGGGACCGGCTGCACAGCTTTGGTAAATCGGTTTTCCGCAGCCCCCTTGACAGTCATGGGCTGCAAGACGATGTTCCGGTGCAGTGACAGGGGCGTCCGCGAATGCGGGCTGAGAAGCACCCTTCGAACCTGAACCAGATCATGCTGGCGTAGGGAGTCGCGAAAACCGACCTTTCGCAGCGTGCGGATCTGGCGGTTTCTCGTTCCTCTCGTTTGCGCTTGGCGGGAGGATGACATGACCGAACACGGAACACGGCTGGATCAGATGCGCGCCCAAGCGCCGCTGGTGCATAATATCACCAATTACGTTGCCATGAATATCATGGCCAATGTGCTTCTGGCGGCTGGCGCCTCGCCTGCGATGGTGCATGCCGAGGTAGAGGTGGCTGAATTCGCCGGGCTGGCACAGGCACTTACCGTCAATATCGGAACCGCAGACCCGGACTGGGTGAAGGCCATGGAAATGGCCGCGCAGGTTATGGCAGAGGCCGGTCGGCCTTGGGTGTTGGACCCTGTCGGTGTGGGCGCGACCCGGTTCCGGCAAGACGCTTGTGCCGGACTGGTTGCGCTGCGCCCGACCATCATTCGGGGCAATGCGTCCGAGATATTGGCGCTGGCGGGAACTGCCGCCACCGGGCGCGGTGCCGATGCCGCCGACAGTGTGGCAGCCGCCGAAGACGCCGCACAGGCGCTTGCCCAGCGCAGCGGTGCGGTGGTCGCCGTCTCTGGCCCAGAGGATTTCGTGACCGACGGGCGGCAGGCTTTTCGCGTGGCGAATGGACATGCCCTGATGCCGCGTATCACCGCGCTGGGCTGCTCGCTCAACGGGATTATTGCGGCTTTCGCGGCGGTAGGCCCGGCGCTGCCTGCGACGGTCTCTGCCTTGGCCTATTATGGGTTGGCCGGGGAACATGCAGGCGTACGCGCCGATGGTCCCGGCAGTTTTCAACCTGCGTTCCTGGACGCGCTTTACAACATGACCCCGCAGGCGCTGGATGCGGGCGTGCAGGTTCAGGCGGCCTGATGGGACCGGTGTATGTCATTACGGACCCGATGGCGCCGTATCCGGTGGCCGAGCAGGCCCGTCTTGCGGCGCGCGGCGGTGCGGGTGCGGTGCAGATCCGTGACAAGACCCTGCATGACGACGATTTTGTCGCTCTCGTGGCCATGCTGCTGCCAGAGATGACCGCGCGCGGCGTCGCTTTGATCGTCAATGACCGGGTCGAAGTGGCGCTGCGCAGTGGCGCAGATGGGCTGCATATCGGTCAGGGCGATGGCGACCCGACAGAGATTCGCGCGCGCCTGCCACAAGGCATGATCTTTGGCTTGTCCATAGAGACGCTGGAGCAGGCGCAGCGCCTGCCCGATTGCATCGACTATATTGGCGCAGGGCCGGTGCGTGCGACCGCGACCAAGCCGGACCATGCCGCGCCCATCGGGTTCGACGGATTGGCGCAAATCGCGGCCGCTGTCCCTGTGCCTTGCTACGCCATTGGCGGCATTAAACCGGGCGATGGGGCGGCGCTAAGGCGTGCCGGTGCTGCGGGAATGGCCGTGGTCTCTGCCGTTACCCGAGCGCCCGATCCTGCCACGGCAACCAGCAACCTGTTGAGGGAGTGGAATACGATATGATCCCGAATATCTTGTCTATTGCCGGGTCGGACCCGTCCGGCGGTGCCGGTATACAGGCCGATATCAAGGCGATTTCGGCAAATGGTGGTTATGCCATGGCCGCAATCACCGCCCTGACGGCACAGAACACCCAAGGCGTGCAAGCGGTGCAGATGGTCGCGCCAGACTTCGTCACCCAACAGATCGCGGCCCTGCGTGCCGACATCCGCATAGATGCCGTCAAAATCGGCATGTTGGGCAGCGCCGAGATGGTCAACGCAGTGCGCTTGACGCTGGACGGGCTTGACGTGCCTGTGGTTCTTGACCCTGTCATGGTGGCCAAAGGCGGCGACCGGTTACTGCAAGCCGATGCGGTTGCAGCCTTGCGCGCGGTGCTATCCATGGCCAGCGTTATCACCCCCAACCTGCCAGAAGCCGGCGACCTGCTAGGGCAGGCCGAAGCGAACACGCGCGACGAGATGGAAGCACAGGCGCAGGCCCTATTGGCGCTTGGGCCGAAAGCGGTGTTGCTGAAGGGCGGGCATTTGCCGGGCCGGGATTGTCCGGACCTGCTGGCAACGGCAGAGGGGCAGACGTGGCTGCCGGGGCCGCGCCATGACACGCGGCGCACGCATGGCACCGGCTGCACCCTGTCCTCTGCACTTGCCACGTTGTTGGGCCATAAACAGGCGCTGCCGCAAGCCTGCATCGGGGCAAAAGCCTATGTGTCCGGGGCCATCCGCCATTCGGACGCACTCTCGGTCGGGGAAGGGCACGGCCCGACACACCATTTCCATGCTTTGAAGGTTACAGAGACATGAGCTTCATGACACGGGCGCTGGCCCAAACCGCCCCGCTCTGCAAGATGATCCGGGACATGCCCTTTAACCGCGGCCTTGCAGATGGGTCGTTGCCACGGGCTGCCTTTCAACATTACATCATTCAAGACGCGCATTACCTAGAAGGTTTCGCGCGGGCTTTGGCATTGGCCGCCGGGCGCGCGCCCGATGGGCAGGCCGTGTGCCAGCTTGCCGCCTCGGCTGCTGGCACCTTGCAGGCAGAGCGCGAGCTACATGCCCATTACATGGGCCTTTTCGGCGTGGATCAGGACCAATTCGCGGCAACCCGGCCCAGCCCGGCTTGCGACCATTACACGAGTTTTCTGATCGCCACCGCTGCGACACGCAGCACCGCCGAAAGCGTCGCGGCAGTGCTGCCCTGTTTCTGGGTTTACCGTGACGTGGGGCGCGACATTCATGCGCGCGCCACGCCCGATAACCCCTATCGCGCCTGGATAGAGACCTATGTCAGCGACAGTTTCGACGCTGCGGTTGAACAGACTTGCACGCTGGCCGAGCGGCTGCATGACGCGGCAACTGACCCGACCCGCGACAGTATGTATGCGCTCTATGCGCGCAGCACATTGCTGGAGTGGGGCTTTTGGGACAGCGCATGGGCCATGCGTGATTGGCCAAACCCTACCCTAACCGGAGAGATTGCATGACACACGCCTTGTCAGACCAGACCGTTCTTGTCACCGGCGCAGGCCGTGGCCTTGGGGCCGCGATCGCGCGCGCATTTGCCAAAGAAGGCGCGCGCGTTGCCATTAACTACCGTCGCAGCGCCGAGTCTGCCGCAGCCTTGGCCCAAGAACTTGGTCCGCGCGCGGCTGCATTTCAGGGCGATGTTACCGATCGCGCGCAAGTGGCCGATATGGTCGAACACATCACGGAACGGTTCGGGGCGCCCGATATTCTGGTGCATAACGCACTGTCCGATTACAGCTTCAATGGCGATGCGCGCAGCACTCTGGACCGGCTGGCATGGTCGGAAATGAACGATCAGGCCAGAACCGCAGTAGGTGGGGCGCTGAACTGCATCCAGGCGCTGCTCCCACATTTCACGAAACAGCGCCACGGGCGCGTGGTCACGATTGGCACCAACCTACTGCAAAACCCAGTTGTGCCCTATCACGATTATACCGCCGCCAAGGCCGCGCTGCTGGCGTTCACCCGCACGGCGGCAAAGGAGCTTGGACCGATGGGCGTGACCGTCAACATGGTCTCGGGCGGGTTGCTGCGCACTACCGACGCCAGCGCCGCGACACCCGATGCCGTGTTCGACATGATCGCGGCGCAGACACCGTTGGGCCAAGTGACAACACCCGAAGACATGGCAGATGCAGTGCTGTTTTTTGCAAGCCCCTGGGCGCGTGCAGTGACGGGACAAAACCTTGTCGTGGATGGTGGCCTGGTCTGCGACTGACAATCCGCACGGCGATATACTGCACGCTGCGATACGGCCACCGCCCAATATTCTCTTTGGTCGGCAGGCGCGCCATCCTTGCATATAAGCTGCCGATGCAGGCCCGCGCGTGACTGCTTCGCGAAGAACGGGCGAGGGTCCGGACCCTCGCCCCTCATATCTTAGTTCAGCGCAGCGTCGGTGATAGCGTGGGTCCACGCACCTTCCGGCTCTTTGCTGATGACAGGATCAGACCCACCTGCCAGAAGCGAGGCAACGGTGCGCGCATAGTCCGCAGGGTCAAGCGCCCCGTTGGACCCGGCCGTCAGCTTCGCGACCTCACCCATCATCCGCACCTGATGCTGTTCGGTCTGCGCGCCGGTCTGATCGTATTCCAGCACGATCATCGCCGCATCCTCGGGGTTCACTTCGGCCCATTTCCATCCGCGCATCGAGGCACGCACAAACCGTTCCATCCGGTCCACGAAAGCCGGATCGGCAAGGTTCTCTTCCAGCACATAAAGGCCGTCTTCCAGTGTCGCGACGCCCTGATCTTCATATTTGAAAGTAACAAGATCGTCCGGGGTCAGGCCGCCGTCGATCACCTGCCAGTATTCGTTATACGTCATGGTCGAGATGCAGGCCGCCTGACCATTCAGCAGCGGGTCTACATTGAACCCCTGGCGCAGAACCTCGACCCCGGTATCGCCGCCCTCGGTCGAGATGCCAAGCTGACTCATCCAGCTCAGGAATGGAAATTCGTTGCCGAAGAACCAGACGCCAAGCGTGTTGCCCGCGAAATCCTCTATGGTTTCGACGCCAGCATCCTTGCGACAGGTCAGCATCATCCCCGAAGACTTGAAGGGCTGTGCGATATTGACCATTGGCAGGCCCTTTTCGCGCGCTGCCAATGCGGCAGGCATCCATTCCACCGTTACATCAGCGCCGCCACCGGCCAGAACCTGTGTCGGCGCAATGTCGGGACCACCGGGAAGGATGGTAACATTCAGACCTTCTTCTTCGTAGAAGCCGTTTTCAAGCGCGACGTAATAGCCCGCGAACTGGGCTTGCGTCACCCATTTCAGTTGCAGCGTGACGTCATCGGCAAATGCCGCACCTGCCACAAGCGACAGCGCCGCCCCGGTCAGAGTAGTTTTCAGTTTCATGGTCTTCCCCCTTGCTGGTTCTAGTTTTAGTTTCGATGAGATGGGTGCCAGAACGTCACCTTGCGTTCGATCCAAGCTGTGATGCCGTAGGCGCTGGTTCCCACAAGCGCGGCGACAGCAATTTCAGCCCAAACCAGATCAATCGACAAGCTGCCCACGGCGGTAGAGATGCGAAAACCCATGCCGCGCGTCGGAGAGCCGAAATATTCAGCAACTATAGCGCCAATCAACGCCAAGGTGGTCGCAATCTTCAATCCGTTGAAGATGAACGGCATGGCCGCAGGCAGGCGCAGCTTGAGCAAGGTCTGGAAATAGCTTGCCGCGTAGGTGCGCATCAGGTCGCGCTGCATCGCGTCGCTGGCCTTCAGCCCCTGCACGGTGTTCACGAGGATCGGGAAGAACACCATCACCACCACCACAGCAGCTTTCGACTGCCAGTCGAAGCCGAACCAATTGACCATGATAGGTGCAACCCCAACAATCGGCAGCGCAGCAAGGAAATTTCCGATGGGTAGCAAGCCACGGGTCAGAAACGCCGAGCGGTCGATGGCGATGGCGCACAGAAATGCCGCCACTGCCCCGATGGCAAAGCCCCGGAACGCGCCCTTCACAACGGTTTGCACGAAATCGGTCCACAGAATGTCGAGCGATGTGGCGAAAGTTTGTGCGACAAGGCTTGGCGCGGGCAAGATAACTTGGCTGACGCCCAGCCCACGCACGATACCTTCCCACAGCACCAGCAAGGTTACACCGAACAGCATCGGCACGATAATCCGCACCGCGCGCGTGCCGCGCCAGCGCGAATTGGCCAGCCAGATATTGCAGCCCCATGCCGCGATCCAAAACAGCAAGGCAAGGATGAGAGCCATCATGAAGGAGCCCCCATCCGGCCCAACGCGATGCGTTGCACGAGGTCCAGCAGAGTGACCAAAAGGCCCGCAAGGATTGCCGCGGCAAACAGGGCCGACCAGATCGCAAGCGGCGTGCCGAACTGATCGCCGATGAGGATACGTGCTCCAAGACCGGAAATCGCTCCGGTCGGCAGCTCGCCAACGATGGTGCCGACCAGCGCCGCCGCGATCCCGACCTTGAGCGACGTAAACAGAAACGGCAGGGAGGCAGGCAGGCGCAGTTTGAAGAAGCTCTGCCAACCATTCGCGTCATAGGTTTTCAACAGGTCGAGCTGGCTGGTTTCCGGGGCGCGTAGCCCTTTGACCATGCCGACCAGGACCGGAAAGAAGCACAGATAAGCCGAAATGATCGCTTTCGGCAGCGCCCGCCCTTCGATCCCCAATTGCGAAGACACGACGATGATCATGGGGGCTAGAGCAACAATGGGAATAGTCTGACTGATGATCGCCCACGGCATCAGACTCATATCGGCCACGCGGCTATAGACGATGGCGACAGCGCCCAGAATGCCGACCGTGGTGCCCAGTGCAAAGCCCCAAAGCGTGGATTGCAATGTGATCCACGCGTGATAGATCAGCGACCGCTTGGACCAGGCGCGACCATTGAGTGCCATCTCACCCGTGGTTTTCCAAAATTCCTGCCCGACCTGTGCAGGTGTCGGCAAGCGTGGGCGGTCAAGCTGGTAGCCAGCGGAGACATGGTCGCTGTTGTCGATCATCAGTTGCAAGGCAGGCACGCTGCGCCGCGCCACAGAGCCTTCGGGAATGACCACAGCACCAGCACGTTCGGCCTGGTCCAGTGCCACGCGGATATTCATCGGCGCGACGGCAAGATACCAGAGCAGGACGATTCCGCCCAACACGGCGAGAATGGGCAAGAGGTTACGCATGGTCACGCCCTGCCCCGGACTTGATCCGGGGCCTCATGGATCGGCCGTGAGCCAAAAGGCCCCGGATCAAGTCCGGGGCGGGTATCGCATATGTGTCAATCATAACTATGCCCCGCGCGTAGCCCTTCGCGCACCCGGTGCGAGAGCGCCAAAAATTCCGGCGTTTCACGCAGATCCAGTGGTCGTTCGCGCGGAAGCGAGCTTTCGATGACATCCGTGATCCGCCCCGGCCTTGGGCTCATGACCACAATCTTGGTCGACAGATAGACCGCTTCCGGGATGGAGTGCGTCACAAATCCCACAGTCTTGCCAGTCTTGGCCCAGAGCTTCAGAAGCTGCTCATTCAGGTGGTCGCGTACGATCTCGTCCAACGCGCCGAAAGGTTCGTCCATCAACAGGATATCCGCGTCAAACGCCAACGCCCGCGCGATTGATGCCCGCTGCTGCATCCCCCCCGAAAGCTGCCAGGGGAATTTTCTTTCGAACCCGTCAAGTTCAACCAGTTTCAGCACGTGCTGCACTCGGTCGGCCATGTCGGATTTCGCGTAGCCCATGATTTCCAGCGGCAGGCGGATATTGCCGCCGATCGTGCGCCAGGGATAAAGCCCAGCACTTTGGAACACATAGCCATAGGCGCGCTTCCGGCGGGCCTCATCCGGGGTCATGCCATTAACGCGGAGCATGCCCGCCGTCGGCGTCTCCAGTCCTGCGATGCAGCGTAAGAAAGTCGTCTTGCCGCAGCCGGACGGCCCGATGAAGGACACGAATTCGCCCGGCTCTATGGTCAAGTCCACATCTTTTAGGGCATGGACCGGGCCATCGTTGGTCTGGAAGGTCAGCGACAGGTTCTGGGCCGAGATGACTGCGCTCATGCGGGGTCTTTCATTCTGTCGAGGGCTGCATCAAGCTGGGCGACGATGTCTGTGGAAAGTGGCTGAACTGGAAGCGGCAGCGGGGCGGGGCCAAGCTTCAACAGATCCAGAATATGCGGGACCACGCGAATGCCGCCATGAGCTTTGAACAGAGCCCAGAGGGCAGCATGTTCTGCGCGAAGTGTGTCGAGACGTTGCGCGTCACCGCGCGCGGCCCAGAAGTCCTGCACCAATTTCGGTAAAGCACCTGCGATCACGGAATACCAAGCATCCACACCAAGCTTGAGCGGCGTATATATCAGTGCGTCACCGGAATAAACTACCACGAGGTCGTCGCGCGTCTGCGCGCGCAAATGCGTGATCTGGGCTTTTGCTGCTGCGAGTGTTGCCGGAGCCAGGTTCTTCACCGCGCGCTCTGCCGCGCGCAGGTGGATCATCACATCAGAGCTGCGTAATGCCCCGATTCCGGCTAGAACAGGCATGCTCCCCGCAGCCTCGACTGCCGCCGCAACGGCCCGCGCGCGCTGCGTGGCGCTCAGATACATATAGCTGCCAGTGGACCCCAAAACACCAATCGAGTCCATTCCAGACGTGGCAAGCCGCGCCACAAGCCGGGCCGGATGGGCGTTATCGACCACCCCATCCGCGTCCATTGGCGTAAGGGTGAAGGCCGCGAGACCTGCCAGCATCACACCCCCGTTGCCGGTATGCCCGAGCGCTGCACGGGGCGTGGCGCGGTCAGGTCTTTCCAGGTGCTTAGCGCCCGGTTCGTCACACCGTTTCCGGCGCGCTTGATGAACTGGCCATGGCCTTCCTGCGTGCGCACCTCGCCGTCATGGATGGCAACCTGCCCGCGCGTCAGCGTGAAGCGCGGCAGGCCTTTCACCTCTTTGCCCTCGAACACGTTGTAATCAATGGCCGATTGCTGCGCGCTTGCGCTGATGGTCTTGGTCTTGGCCGGGTCCCAGACGACGATATCGGCATCCGCGCCCACGGCAATCGCGCCCTTGCGCGGGTAGCAGTTCAGGATTTTCGCAATATTGGTTGAGGTGACGGCAACAAACTCGTTCATCGTCAGCCGGCCGGTTTCGACCCCGTGTGTCCACAGCATGGGCATCCGGTCTTCAAGCCCGCCGGTGCCATTCGGGATTTTGGTGAAATCGCCAACGCCATAGCGTTTCTGTTCGGTGGTGAAGGCGCAGTGATCCGTGGCCACCACAGACAATGACCCCGATTGCAGCCCGGCCCACAGGCTATCCTGATGCTGCTTGTTGCGGAACGGCGGCGACATCACGCGCCGCGCGGCATGGTCCCAATCGGGATGGGAATATTCACTATCATCCAAGGTAAGGTGCTGGATCAAGGGCTCTCCCCACACGCGCTTGCCTTGTTGCCGGGCGCGGCGAATAGCTTCATGCGCTTCCTCGCAAGAGGTGTGGACAACATAAAGCGGCACGCCGGCCATATCGGCTATCATGATCGCGCGGTTGGTAGCCTCACCCTCGACCTGCGGGGGGCGGGAATAGGCATGCGCCTCTGGCCCGGTATTGCCCGCCGCCAGCAGCTTGGCGGATAGTTCGGCGACGACATCGCCGTTTTCGGCATGAACCATGGCAATGCCGCCCAGTTCCGCCAGACGGTTGAACGAGGAATACAACTCGTCATCATTGACCATCAGCGCGCCTTTATAGGCAAGGAAATGCTTGAAGGTGTTGATGCCGCGGTCTTCAATCACGGTCTTCATGTCGTTGAATACCTGTTCGCCCCACCATGTTACGGCCATGTGGAACGAGTAGTCGCAATTCGCGCGGGTCGATTTGTTATCCCAACGCTTTATCGCGTCGAGCAGACTTTCGCCTTGGTTGGGCAGACAGAAATCCACCACCATCGTGGTGCCCCCCGCAAGTGCGGCGCGGGTGCCGGATTCGAAATCGTCGGTCGAATAAGTGCCCATGAAGGGCATTTCCAGATGCACATGCGGGTCGATCCCGCCGGGCATGACATAGGCGTCAGTGGCGTCGAGTTCGGTATCGCCTTTCAGGTTCGGGCCGATCTGGGTGATCTTCCCGCCCTCGATCAGCACATCGGCCTTGTAGGTCAGGTCATGCGTGACGATGGTGCCGTTCTTGATGACTGTGGTGGTCATTGAGGCCTCGTGTTTTTGGTGAGTTGGTCTTGAACCTGTTGGCTTTCGTGGAATGCACGACCAAGAACGAGTAGAAAATTGGTCGCTTCACTTATGCTCATGGCGTGTGAGAAGTGTGGCGGTGCGTTTCCTCGTTGGTCTTGAAGCGTGACCTTTTCCCCTTCAAAAAAGATCCGGGCATGTGAGGTAGCATTGCGCAAAGACCTTATCGCATCTTTGGTCAGCAATCCTTTGTTTTGGTGTAACAGGTCTGGGTCCTCTTTCGCACGCTCCAACACGATATCTAGCAAGTCTCTGCGCTTCCAAATCTCAGCAGGAAAAACAAGAAGGCAGTACAAGTGACTCAAAAGCCTGATTTGTGGGGGAAAAAAAGGCCCAGATGCTGCTAGCCTGAACCTTGGGAGAACATTTTGCGATGCAGCCGTCAGTGTGATGTTTCTTTCGAGTGCCTCATTCACTACGAAATGTGAAATGACTGCGGCGGTAGGCACGTTTTCATTCGAAAACTCTCTCACGCCACAATCTCCGCCGTGTTCAGCACCGCGTGCAGCAGCACATCGGCGCCCGCTTTCGCCCAGTCCTTGGTGATATCCTCGGCCTCGTTATGCGACAGCCCATCAACGCAAGGGCACATAATCATCGCGGTCGGTGCCACATCGTTGATCCAGCAGGCGTCATGTCCCGCTCCCGAGACGATATCCATGTGGCTGTAGCCCAGTTCCTCGGCCGCCGCTCGCACGGCCGCGACACAGCCTTCGTCAAAGGCGGGCGGGTCGAATTGGCCGACGATGTGGCAGTCGAACTCTACCCCGATGTCTTCACACAGTTTCGGCGCACGCTCCATTAATTCGGCCACCATGGCGTTCAGCTTGTCCAGCAGATGCGTGCGCATATCGACCGTGAACACAACCTTGCCGGGGATGATGTTGCGCGAATTGGGATAGACGTCGATATGCCCGATCGCGCCCACTGCATTGGGCTGGTTCTTCATCGCAATCTCGTGCACCAGTTCCGTGACCAGTGCCAGCCCGCGCCCGGCGTTCTTGCGCATATGCATGGGGGTGGAGCCGGTATGCGATTCCTTGCCCGTCACCGTGCATTCGATCCAGCGCAGCCCTTGGCCGTGGGTTACGACGCCGACATCCTTGCCTTCGGCCTCCAGAATCGGCCCCTGTTCGATATGCAATTCGAACATGGCGTGCATCTTGCGTGCGCCTACGATCTCATCTCCGACCCAGCCGATGCGTTTCAACTCGTCGCCAAACCGTTTGCCCTCGGCATCGGTCCGGTCATATGCCCAATCCTGCGTGTGTTTGCCGATGAACACACCAGAGGACAGCATAGCGGGCGCAAACCGCGTCCCTTCTTCGTTTGTCCAGTTCACGACAACGATGGGGTGTTTGGTCTGCACATCCAGATCGTTCAGCGTGCGCACAACTTCCAGCCCGCCCAGAACCCCCAGAACCCCGTCATATTTCCCGCCCGTTGGCTGAGTATCCAGATGGCTGCCCATATAGACCGGCAGCGCATCGGGGTCGGTGCCGGGACGGGTGGCGAACATGTTGCCCATCGTGTCCAAACCCATGGTCATGCCGGCCGCCTCACACCAAGTCTGAAACAAGGCGCGTCCTTCGGCATCTGCATCTGTCAGGGTCTGGCGGTTATTACCCCCGGCCACGCCGGGACCGATCTTGGCCATCTCCATCAGGCTGTCCCAAAGCCGGTCCGGATCGATGCGGAAATTCTGGCCGTTGCGCATGTCATGTCCCTTCTGGCAGGTGAGAATCCGGGTCCGGGTTCACTGGCTTTGCCGAGCGTGGGCCAGCACTTGGCCTCTGGTCAACAATTTTTGACCATTTGGACAGAAAAACAGTAGATGGGGCAGCGAAACAGTTGAAAGCTGCTTTCAACTTGGGCAGCGTAAACATGAAAGGCGACCGACCGCATGACAAGCCCCCGCAAAGTGACCCGCATTCAACGCGAGAAACGCGAAGTCATTTTGGCGGCCGCGCTGGAGGCTTTTGCCGAAGATGGCTTGCGCGGCGCGACGCTGGAAAAGATTGCCGATAAGGCCGGCATGTCAAAGCCGCATGTGGTCTATTATTTTGGCAGCAAGGATGCGATCTATACCGACCTGTTGCAAAGCCTGCTGGAAGTTTGGGTGCAGCCGCTGCGCGACCTGTCCGAAGATGCCGATCCGCTGGCTGCGATCCTGACCTATATGCGCCGCAAATTGCGCATGAGCCAGGAAATGCCACGCGAAAGCAAGATGTTCGCCACTGAAATCCTGCACGGTGCGCCGCGGATGCGCCAGCAATTGTCAGGTGATCTGAAATCGCTGGTCGATGAAAAAGCGGCACTCATCGCGCGATGGAGCGCCGAGGGCAAGATTGCCAAGATCGACCCGCATCACCTGATCTTTTCGATCTGGGCGATGACACAGCATTACGCGGATTTCGATATTCAGGTGGAAGCGGTGCTGGGCGATGACCGCAAGGCGGGCCTTTATGACGAAGCCGATGCCTTCCTTACCGAGTTTTTCGTGCGGGCGCTTCGGCCCTGAGCAGCATAAAGAGCGCCACGAGCGTGGCGGCAACCCCCAGCAGGATCAGCGCGGCGGGCCAACGCCCGGCGCTGATTTCCCATAAAACGACCCATGAGGGCACAAGATATGTGTAAGCCATGACCTTGGCAGGCGGCAGGCGCTTGGCTGCGTATTGCAGCAGGAAAAAGGTGAGCGCCGTGGTGACAATTGCCAGATAAGCCAGCACCCACCAGACACGCGCCGGCAGTTCGGCAAAGGGTGTGACCACGGCCTCTGGCGCAGCGTAGACCAATGTGACCAGAAGCGCGCCAAGGGTGGTGCCGAACGAAGATTGCAACGGGGAAACGTCTTGGCAATAGCGGCGCAACAAGGCGGGCACGGCGGCATGGGCCAGAGCGCCGAAGAAGAAGATCGCTTCGCCCGCGCCGATCTCGAAGCGCATCAGGGCGGCCAGATCGGCGCGAAAGATAACCCAGACCGCGCCAATGGCCCCGATCAGCAGGGCCGAGAATACCCAGAGCCCTGTCGTCTGGCGTAGGATCAGCCAGCCATATCCCGCCGCCATCAAGGGGGTCAGGGTAAAGACAGCCGCCGTCGAGACAGCGGTGGTGCGGGCCAGCGCCTCGAACATGGTGATGAAATAGATCGCCATCAGGGCCCCGATGAGAGCGAAGCGCCAGAACCGCGCCCAGACTGGCCGCACTCCCAACCACCACAGCAGCCCCCAAAGCATGAGCGACGCCAAGGCAAAACGCAGCGCCATCAGGACGCCGGGCTCAATATCAGCGGCGATGAAATGCCCGAAGAAGAAACTGAGCGAGACCAGCAGCGCGAAAAGCAACATCGCTGCATGGCCTTGCGTTTCAGCGGCCAAGCTATTCAGCAGCTTTTGCCATGGGGTTGTTCGGGTGGGTCGTCCAGTTGGCATAGGTGTCTTCTACCACGGTGCCGGTGCGTTCATCGATCTGGCCGGGTTCCAGCACTTCCATAGTGATGCAGTCTTCTACCGGACAGACGTTGATACACAGGTTGCAGGCCACGCATTCATTGTCCATCACCTCGAATACGCGGTCAGGCGACACGGAAATCGCCTGATGCGACGTATCCTCGCAAGCGGCATAGCAGCGCCCGCATTTGATGCAAAGGTCTTGGTCGATCCGCGCCTTGGTAACGTGGTTCAGGTTCAGATATTGCCAATCGGTCACGTTCGGCACGGCACGGCCTACCACCTGCTCGACAGAGGTATAGCCCTTCTCGTCCATCCACTGGCTGAGGCCAGATATCATTTCTTGCACGATCTTGAACCCATAGGTCATGGCCGCCGTGCAAACCTGCACATTACCTGCCCCAAGCGCCATGAATTCCGCCGCGTCGCGCCATGTCGTCACGCCGCCAATGCCGGAAATCGGCAGACCGCGCGTTTCGGCGTCACGCGCAATTTCCGCAACCATATTCAGCGCAATGGGTTTCACCGCCGGGCCGCAATAGCCACCATGCGTGCCGCGCCCATCGATCATGGGTTCCGGGCTCATGCTGTCCAGATTGACCGATGTGATGGAATTGATCGTGTTGATAAGCGACACCGCATCGGCACCGCCGTTCTTGGCCGCGCGCGCAGGGCCGCGAATATCAGCAATGTTGGGTGTCAGCTTCACGATCACCGGCTTGTCGTAATACATCTTGCACCAGCGCGTGACCATCTCGACATATTCGGGCACCTGGCCGACTGCGGCGCCCATGCCGCGCTCGCTCATGCCGTGCGGGCAGCCGAAATTCAGCTCTATCCCATCCGCGCCGGTCTCACTCACGCGCGGCAGAATGGCTTTCCACGACTCCTCGTCACAGGGCACCATGAGCGACACGATCATTGCACGATCGGGGTAATCCGCCTTCACCCGCGCGATTTCTTCGAGGTTGGTTTCCAGTGGGCGGTCAGTAATCAGCTCTATGTTGTTCAGGCCCAGAAGCCGCCGGTCCGCACCCCAGATCGCACCGTAGCGGGGACCGTTGACATTGACCACCGGCGGCCCTTCCGAGCCGAGAGTTTTCCACACCACGCCACCCCAGCCAGCCTCGAACGCTCGGCGGACATTATATTCCTTGTCGGTCGGCGGGGCCGAAGCCAGCCAGAAGGGGTTGGGGCTTTTGATGCCCAGAAAGTCCGTGGTTAGGTCAGCCATTGCGGCAACTCCCTGTCTGTGGATGCGTCGGTTCGGCCTTGATCGTCGCGCCCCGGACCTGATCCGGGGCCTCTTGGTCATCGGGGTCCCGGATCAAGTCCGGGACGGGTGTCACATCATTAAGCAGCGGTGAATATCCTCTGCCGCATCGCGCCCTTCGGCAACGGCGGTCACGGTCAGGTCATCGCCGCCGCTGGCGCAATCGCCCCCGGCCCAGACGTCCCTGACAGAGGTCGCGCCGGTTTCAGAAACAGCGATCTTGCGCCCGGCAAGCTCAAGCCCATCCGGCACCCCGGCAAGCGACTGGCCTATGGCTTTGAACACTTGGTCGGCGGGTAGGGTAAAGGTGTCGTCGGTGACAACAAGCTTGCCTTCATGGGTCTCGGTATAAGCAAACCTCACACCCGTCAGACTGCCATTGCCCTCAATCCCCACAGGTGCTGCATTGCAGATCAGGCGCACGCCCTTGCGCTGCGCGTGCTCCTGTTCGTGCCGGGATGCGGACATCGCATCCTGGCCACGACGATAGACAATGCTGACGTCTTCCGCGCCCAGAAGTTTGGCCTGAACGCCTGCATCTATCGCGGTCATGCCGCCGCCGATGACCACCACCCGCCGGCCAATGGGCAGCGACGCAAGGTCCTCTGCCTGACGCAGCTCTGCAATGAAGTCCACGGCATCCTCGGCATGAGTCTTATCCTCGCCGGGAACGCCAAGAGCGTTTACACCGGCCAGCCCCATACCAAGGAAAACCGCGTCATGGGCTTCCCGCAGACCCTGCAAGCTGATCTCATGCCCAAGCCGCTGGTTGTGGCGAATCTCGATCCCGCCAATCTGCAACAACCAGTCCAATTCTCGCTGGGCGAAATCCAAGGTCGATTTATAGGCGGCGATCCCGAACTCGTTCAGACCACCACCCTTTGACCGGGCTTCGAAGATAACAACGTCATGGCCATACATTGCCAAGCGGTGCGCGCAGGCCAGCCCGGCAGGACCGGCACCCACGATCGCAACGGTCTTGCCGGAGGGGGTGGCGCGCGTGAACGGATGTACACCCGCCCTCATCAGTGTATCGGTCGCATAGCGTTGCAACTGCCCGATCTCGACAGGCTTGCCCTCGGCGGCTTCGCGCACGCAAGCCTGCTCGCAAAGCGTTTCGGTAGGGCAGACGCGGGCGCACATGCCCCCCAGAATGTTCTGGGTCAGGATCGTGCGCGCGGCGGCTTCGGATGTGCCCGTCGCAATCTGCCGAATAAAAAGCGGAATGTCGATTTCGGTCGGGCAGGCCGTGATGCAAGGGGCATCATGGCAAAAATAGCATCTGTCCGCAGCCACGATCGCTTCATGAGCGTCAAGTGGCGGATAAGCACCGCGGAAGTTCTCATCTAGGGCGGATCGCGCCAGCCGTCCCGGCTGCACTCCGTCACTTCGCTGCGGTGTCGTCATGGCTGATTCCCGTTGGCTACTTCCTATAATCCAACACAGTTCACGATATCTGACCAGATGGTAAAATTTTTGAAGGGCCGTAAAATTTTAGCGTGGCGTTGGGCAACACCGGTGAATTCCAAGCGCAAGAGTTTGAGAAATTGCGATTTTCTACCGATTTCGTCCTGTTATCCTGCTGTCAGAGCAACGCGCGCATGATCCCGGCGCTTGCGTGAAACTGCTCATTTCCTGTGCAGAAATCGCGCCGAACAAGATCATGCGTGGTCCGTTGCGCTGATTTTTCTGCCTGCTGGGGGTGGTATCCGGCCAAGCAGCGCAACCCTTAAGACATCGCCAATGCTGTTCGGGAATGGACGCTTGCGATGATCCGCTCCCATACATCGCTGACAATCGGCGTTACCGTGTCGCTGAGTCGGGCGGCGATCAATGTCATCGGAACGGCTGGCAGCGTTGCGCGCAGATCGACCAACCGCCCGTCCCTGATCTCGTCTCTGGCAAGGGGTTCAGGTATCCATGCAATGGCAAAGCCGGTGCGCGCAAATTCCAGCGCGGCAAGTGTCAGCGCGGTTTCAAGCCGGGGACGGACCCGGCCCACGCGCATCAGGCGCGGAAAGATCATGCGCCTTTGCACCTGCCCCAGAAACACGTCAGACGGGTAGGCAATGACAGGCAATTCCCCGTGGCTATATGCCTCGTTCAGAACGCCCAACTTGTCGCCCGCATAGACGGGGATCAATGTTTCTTCGCCAATCGTCGCGATTTCAAGAAAATCCGAACCGGGTATTTCTTCGGCGCCTATCACGTCATGAATGAAGGCGATATCGGCGCGCCGGGTCATGATCTGTGCAAGGCAATCATCGCGATTGGCGGATCTCAGCCGTGTATCGATGTCAAGATCGGCAAAGCTGCCGATGATTTCAGGGGTGGATGTCGCTGCAATCGCATGTTGCGACGCGATGACGATGCGGCGTCGCCTTGTCCCCTCGCTGTCTTGCAATGCTGCGGCCAGATCACGCAGCCCGGCAGACAGGTCGCGCATTCGGTCAAGCTGGTCATGAATATGCGGTGACAGCCGGGCGGGGCGGGTGCTTCGATCGAACAATGTTGTGCCCAAAGCATGTTCGATCTGACGTATCCGGCGCGAAAACGCCGGCTGTGAGACGTTGCGCTTTTCGCACGCCGTCTGGAAAGACCCATTCTCAGCTACAGCCAGAATATCTTCGATCCATTCAAGCCGCATTGATCCGCCTAACATGCAAATAATGCATATTTATGTCACTTATTGGCATTTGAACAAGGGTAAATTCCGTGATCCACATATTGATGTGAATAGGACAGGACAAACACAATGCATCTCGCTCGCTTTCCTCGGTATCGGCTTGGCCATTTTCCCACCCCGCTGGAACGGCTGGACCGGTTGACCGCCGAATTGGGCGGGCCTGAAATCTGGATCAAGCGCGACGATTGCACCGGGTTGGCCTCTGGCGGCAATAAAACCCGCAAGCTGGAATTTCTGGTCGCCGACGCGCTGGCGCAGGGGGCCGACACGCTGGTCACGCAAGGGGCCACGCAATCCAACCACGTCCGCCAGACTGCTGCTGCCGCCTGTCGCACCGGGCTGGCCTGCCATGCGCTTCTGGAACGGCGCGTGACCAATCAAGGCGCGGATTACGAGGATGCTGGCAATGTGCTGCTGGACGTGATGCTGGAGTGCAGCTTCGAGTTTCGCCCAGAAGGTCTGGACATGAATGCCGAAGCCGAGGCGCTGGCCGATACGCTGCGTGAGCAGGGGCGCAAGCCCTATGTCATCCCCGGTGGTGGGTCGAACCCCGTCGGTGCGCTGGGCTACGCCGCCTGCGCCGAGGAACTGGTGGCCCAAGCCGATGCCGCGGACTTGCGGATAGATCATATCGTCCACGCCACCGGCAGCGCGGGCACGCAGGCCGGGCTTCTGGCTGGGCTGTTTGCCATGAATGCCCCCATCCCCGTGACAGGCTATTCGGTGCGCGCGCCGCGCGAAAAGCAAATCGACAACGTGCATAAGCTGGCGCAGCGCACCGCCGACCTGATCGGCGCGCGGGGCGACCTGCCGCGCGAGATGGTGGTCGCGTTCGATGAACAGGTTGGTCCCGGTTACGGCCAACCCACGCAAGAGATGGTCGATGCAATGCTGCTGCTGGCGCGGCTGGAGGGTATTCTTCTGGACCCCGTCTATTCCGGCAAAGGCTTTGCCGGGCTGGTCGCCATGGTCCGCGCCGGGGCGTTCAAGAAAACCGACCGTGTCGTGTTCCTGCATACCGGCGGTTCTATCGCGCTGTTCGCCTATGGCCACCTGTTCAACACCCAGAAGGCCGCCTGAGCGGCCCACCCACCCCCAAGTTCAACAACGGAGATACCACATGAACCAGTTTCCCAAATTGATGGCCCTGTCGCTGGGCGGCGCCGTTCTGGCCAGTGCCGCGCAGGCCGAAACCATCCGTCTGTCCACCTATGTGAATGAAACCGACATCCGCTATCAGGGCTTTGTCAAATTCGCTGAATTGGTGGCCGAGAAAACCGAAGGACGCCTGACGGTCGATATCTTCCCGTCCTCGACCTTGCATGGCTGGTCCGATGGGGTCGATGCCATTCAGGGCGGCGTGGCAGATATTGCCTGGATTTCCGCCGATACCCGGCTGCCTTGTTACCGCGTGACCTCGCTTTACCCGGCGGCGATTGATCTGACCGACCAGGTCGGGCTGGACGCCGCCTATGCCGAGTTGATCGCGCCCGAAGCCGCGAATGTCGGGCTGATCCCGGTCATCAACTCGAACTATTCCTACGACCAGGAATGGTGGTTCCAAGGTCCGATCGACAGCCTGAGCAATCTGGACGGCAAGCTCGTGCGCTCTATCGGGCCGCTTGTCAGCATGATGATAGAGACATGGGGCGGCGAGCCGGTCTTCATCGCACCGGGCGAGGTGTTCCAATCCGCCGAGCGTGGTGTCGTCAACGGCATCAACATGGGGGTTGCGACCTATAGTTCTTGGCAGTTGTGGAACGTCATGCCCTACATGGTCAACGCGAACCTGTTTTACGGCAATATCCAGTATATGATGAACCTTGACCGCTTCAACAGCCTGTCAGAGGCCGACCAGACAGCACTTCTGGAAGCCGGGGCGGAATCCGAAATCTGGCTTCAGCCCCGCTATGAGGACTGGATCGACGGGCAGGTCGGAAATGCCGTGATGAAGGGCGGCGGCGCAGCCGTTTCCATTTCCGCCGAAGAGCGCGATGCGATGATTGCGGATATCGCCGCGCAATGGACCCCGGAAGTGGATGGCGCCTGCGGGCCAGAGATGGCAGGCCAAATCCGCGACCTGTTCGCCGCGCATCAGAAATAACCGAAACCAGGCTTGACGCCAGAGCGTGGCGTCAGGCCCATTGTGCCAATTGCGCCCAGACCAAGAGGGTCACATGCTCAACATGATCGACAGGGCCACGAAAGCCGTGGAATGGGTGGTGGTCGCATTGGCCGCGCTTGGGTCTGCGATTATCGTGATCCAAATGGTCTGGATCAGCTATGGCGTATTCATGCGCTATGTTATCGGCCAGCCCGATCGCATGGTGACGGAAGCCACAGCGCTGCTGCTGTTCCCGGTGGCACTGGTCGGGCTGGCCTATGCCATGCGCGAGGATTCCTATCCGCGCGTAACGCTGTTGACGGATGCTTTCAGCCCGTTCCTGCAAAAGCTGGTCGCGCTGATGAATGGTGCAATCATGGCGTTGATCGGGATGTTCTTTTCCATCACCACCGTCAACGCCACGATCCGGGCGTTCAATTCCGGGTCGTCCTCGGAAATCCTGAGCTGGCCGCGCTACCTGTTCTGGGGCGTCGCGGCTTTCGCTCTCACGGTGTTCACAATTTACGCCATGTTGCGGCTGGTGCAGATCGCGCTCCGCCCCGCCCCGGAAAAGGACGCGCCCGATGGAATGGTATGAAGTCGCGCTTGGCCTGCTGGGCCTGCTGATCCTGTTGATCGGGCTGGGCCTGCCCATTCCGTTCGCGCTGGCGGCGGCATCGCTGCCGTTCCTGTGGCAGATCCAGAGCTTCAACACCTCGCTGGTGTCGGCGCAGCTGAAGCTGTGGGGGGTGTGGATCAATTACATCCTGCTGGCCGTGCCGCTGTTTGTGTTCCTTGGCGAATTGATAAGCCGGTCGAATATCGGGGCCAACCTGTATATGTTCCTGCATCGCGGTGTGCCAGTGCGCGGGTCCGCGGCCTATGGCTCCATCGGGGCCTGCGCGGGGTTCGGTGCGGTGTCAGGGTCGTCCATGGTGGGATCGCTGACCATTGGCGGTGTGGCTTTGCCGGAAATGCTGCGGCTGGGCTATGATCGGCGGCTTGCCAGCGGCGTTCTGGCTGCGGGCGGCACGTTGTCCGTGCTGCTGCCCCCCAGCCTGATCTTGCTGTTTTACGGCATCGTCACCGACCAATCCATCGGGCAGTTGTTTATGGCCGGGGTCATTCCGGGCCTGCTGCTGGCCACGCTGTTCGTGATCGTGGTGTTGATCTGGGCGCAGCTTTACCCAAGCCATGTGCCAGACCGCGACACCGGCCCGCGCTTGGCGCTGATCCAGATCGCAGCATCGTTGGGGCCGATCATCGTCATCGGCGGGGTGATTACGGTGTCCATCTATGGCGGCATCGCCACCCCCACTGAAGCCGCCGCCATTGCTGCACTTGTCACGGTTGCACTGGCCGTGGGCGTTGGCGGGCTGCGCTGGAACGGCTTTGTTCAAGCGCTTATGGCCACCATGCGCACCATGGGCTATCTGGGGCTGCTGCTGTCGGCGGGCGTGTTGTTTGGCTTTGTGCTGAATTATTACCGTGTGCCACAACAGGTGACATCGCTGTTTCTGGCATTCGAACTGTCGCCCTACATGGTGCTGGCGTTGGTGATCCTTTTCTATATCGCGCTGGGCATGTTCCTTGAACCGGTGTCGATGACCTTTATCACGCTGCCGGTTATCATCCCGCTGATCTTGGCCGCCGGGTTCGACCTGATCTGGTTCGGGATCATCTACACTATCACCATGGAGATCGCTGTTTTGACACCGCCCGTCGGGCTGAACCTGTATGTCATTTCCGGCATCAGCCGGGGCAAGGTGTCGGTGCCTGATGTGATCGTCGGCAGCCTGCCCTTCATCGCGGCGCTGGTGGTTCTGGTGGGTGTCATGATCGCCTTCCCGCAGGCCGCCTTGTGGCTTCCGGAACAGGTGCGTTGATGGACCTGCCTTACCGTCGTGCGGGGGCAGGCGCGCCCTTGGTGCTGGTGCATGGCTATCTTGGGGGAAGCGCGCAATGGTCCGCCCAGATGGCTGCGTTTTCAGCCACGCATGACGTGATTGCGCCAGACCTGCCCGGCTTTGGGCAATCCGCATTTCTGCCAGGTGAAAGCCGGATTGCAGATTTTGCCGCCGCTGTGATGGACTGCGTTGATCGGCTTGGCATTGAGACGTTTACGCTTTTGGGCCACAGCATGGGCGGCATGATCGTCCAAGAGATTGCCGCACACCATACGGGGCGCATTGATGGGCTTGTGCTCTATGGCACTGGGCCACTGGGGCTGATGCCGGACCGGTTTGAGCCTATTGAAACCTCTATGGCGCGGCTAAAGTCTGAGGGCGTGCGCGCCACGGCAGATCGGATAAGCGCGACATGGTTCCGTGACGGAACCGACGGGCATGGCTATCCTACGACCCGCGGCATTGCTCGGCAAGCAAACCCACAAGCTGCCGAAAATGCACTTATTGCCATGCGTGACTGGGATGGGCGCGATACGCTTTCGCGTATTGATATGCGCTGCCGCATCATCTGGGGCGATCAGGACAGATCCTATCGCTGGCCGCAGGTGAATGCGTTATGGGCGGGCATACCAAGGACCGAATTAGCGGTCATCCCCGGCGCAAGCCATGCTGCGCATATGGAAAAGCCAGACATGTTCAACGCGCTTGTACAGGATTTTCTTGATACCCTGTAAATTGTGCATGTTGTGCTGACCGCGCTTGCCATGACCACGCCACGAAGGTCGTGGCGGTAGGACCTGTCCGTGTCATCATCCAAGATGGCGTTGCAGGTTTGTCATTGTGCCGTTCATCTGTCGCTTGGGGTCTAGGCTGAGCGCGAGGTTGCTATGCATGAAACTCTTGGTCTCAATCAGGGTTTCGCCGTTCGGTTTTCAAGCCCAAGCAGATGATCGAGCGACAGCCGCCCCGGCCCGCGCATGAGGATCACAAGCAATGCAGTCGCCCAAAGGGCATGCGTGACCCATGCTTCGGGGAACACGAAAAGCTGTATTACCGCTGTCATAACCAGCAACCCCAGGGCCGATAGGCGCGAGAGCAGCCCCAGCACCAGCAGAACCGGCAACACATGTTCTGCGACAGTGGCCAACATCGTGGCCAAGGCAGGCGGAATCACCGGCAAGGCATAAACATGCTCAAACAGGAAATAGGTCGAATCCTTGATCGTGAACCCGTCCACTTTTGTCCGGGCGGATTGCCAGAAAACCAAGGCAGGCGCGAGTCGCGCGAAGAGCGCGACCAAGTCGTAGGGGACATGACCGCCAAGCGCATTGATCTTGCAGATCAGGTCTTTACTGCGATTCAGCGCCCCTTGGGGTGCAGGGGTGTCGATGGACTGGCTCATGCGGGTGGTCCTTTCTGTGCATCGGAAATAAGGCCATGCTGCAACAATAGCGTCAGGGCCGGGGTCGGGTCTGCTTCTGCCGCGGCGTCACCAAGGGTTGCGCCGCCGTGCAGGCTGGACAAAACGGCGAAGGTTCCGGGGGCAACCTGTTCTACAAGGATGGTGAAATCCGGCCTCCGCGCGATAACCGCATAGTCCGGGCCAGGTGTTAGCAAAGCGGCCTCCGCTCCGGGCTGATGCCGGTGCCAAATTTGCACAGCCGGGGTCGAGGCCTTGAACAGCGTGACCGCCGGATGCAGCTTCAGGCGAAGCTGCTCAAGGTTCGCAACGGACAGCGCATCTGGAGAGATCGGATCTGCATCCGCCGCATGGCACGCCATTCCACGGGCAAATTCCAGCCGCGCGACATCTCCAAGGAAACGCAAATGCGCAACCGGCGGGAACCCCTCAAGGAACGGGGCGAAACTGTCGCCCCAGCGCAACAGCACAGGGCTTTGCGGTGGCGATGCTGCAATATAAGCCCGCGCCAGAGGGGCAAAGAAATCTGCTCCGACAAGTTGCTTGACCACCGGAAACCGCGCGGCCAAGGCGCATGTCAGGCTATGCAGCACATTGTTGCGGTAGACCTTGAAACGCTCGGCCACCTCTGACGGGTAGGGGGCGATCAGCCCGTCAGGCGCGCCATCGGTGTTCAGCGCAGCCCGAAACTCGCGCTGCATCCGGGCATGAGTTACCTCAGGCTGCATCGGTTTGACCTTGCTTGCCACGATATCGAGCTTGGTCCAGAAGCACCGTCGCACGCGCGGCTTCCGACAACAGCACGTCCAGCGCAGGGATATCCGTATCCCATTCGATCAGCGTGGGCAGCGGCCCGGCGCGGTCCAACACCTCGGCATACAGCGCCCAGACCGGGTCGGCGACGGGCGCGCCGTGGCTGTCTATCAACAACGGACCAGACGGTAATTCTTCACTGTCATGCCCGGCCAAATGCACTTCGCCCACAGCATCGAGCGGGAACGCCGCAAGATAGGCGCGCGCGTCAAAACGGTGATTGGTGGCAGAGATGAAGACATTGTTCACATCCAATAACAGCCCGCAGCCGGTGCGCCGCGCGATCTGGGTCAGGAAATCGGTTTCCGACCATGTCGACTGCGCAAAGGTCACATAGGTAGCCGGGTTTTCCAGCAGCATCCTGCGCCCAAGGTGCTCTTGCACCTGGTCGATATGGTTGCAGATCGTTGCGAGGGTTTCATTGGTATAGGGAAGCGGCAGCAGGTCGTTCAACCATTCCGCGCCATGGCTGGACCATGCCAGATGTTCTGAAAAGCTGGCGGGTTCGTAGCGATCAAGCAGTTTGCGCAGCCGGTCCAGATGATCGCGGTTCAGCCCGTCGGCGCTGCCAATCGACAGCCCGACCCCATGGATCGAAAGCGCATGGTCGGCGCGTATGGCCGTTAGCATTGCATGGGGTGCGCCACCCGCACCCATGTAGTTTTCAGCATGAACTTCCACAAACCCGACTGCGCCGGGTTTGGCCATCAGGTCATGAAAATGCTCAGGTTTGAACCCTAGCCCGGTGCTGTGCGGTAACGTCTGCATCCTGTTAGCCCTTCTCGTGATGAATTGGGGCAGGACGGTTGGCCTGCCCCATGCCTTGCGTCATGCCGGTGGCAGGTCGCGGTCCAATGCTTCAAGCGAACCCATGCGGTCAGAGCCATCCGCCATCGCGGGCAATTCGATATCCGCGCAGGTGCCAGCGGCAACAAGCGTCCACGCGTTGCCCTGATAATCCACGGTCGAACTGCCGGCGCAGCTTGTGCCTGGGCCGGCTGCACAGTCATTCGCGCCAGCGAGCGAAATACCGAAGCATTTTTCCATGTCGGCGGATTGCGCCTGCGCATGGCCACCGGCCAAAGTAAGGGCTGTTGCCAGCGAGGCAGCCAAGGGAAGGGCGAGGGTTTTCATGGTCATCTGTCGAACTCCAGTTGAAGGGCGCTTTGTTGCAATCCCACGAAGCGTTACGGACCGGTCCGGGCCGCCGTTACGCAGGACACGCGGACGTGAACACGCGTGACTGCGCAATCCTTTCTAGATATTCGCAGAACATGTGATGTAACTTCTTGCAGGTGCGCTCCGAACAGAGGGTTGAAACGGGAATGAACGACACAGACCCTCTGGAGGATTTGATGCGCGCGGCCAATCGCGGCGATGCGGTCGCCTACCATCGTGTTCTGACTGCGATCACGCCGATCCTGCGCAAGGTGGTGCGGGCGCGTGGATCCGGCCTTGGGAACGAAGGGTGCGAGGATGTCTTGCAGGATGTGCTGCTTGCCATTCACCGCAAACGTCACACATGGCGCGAGGATCAGCCCCTGCGCCCATGGCTTTATGCAATTGCACGCCACAAGGTTGTCGACGCGTTTCGGGCGCGCGGGTCGCGCGTCGAGATGTCGATAGATGATTTCGCTGAAGGATTGCCTGCCGTTGACGGACCGGACCCGACTAAGGGGCGCGATATGGAAAAGGTGCTGAGCGCATTGGAGCCGCGCGAAGCTGACTTGGTGCGCGCGTTTGGCCTAAGAGGCGAAACCACAGCCGAAACGGCAGCGCGGCTGAAAATGTCCGAAGGCGCGGTGCGCGTTGCCTTGCATCGGGCGTTGAAATCCGTGGCCCGACTGCGGAAAAGGATGATCGAATGAAGACCGAAGAGCTGATCTCTGCACTGGCCGTCGATACCTTGCCCCAGCCCAAGGTATCGTCTCTGTTGTGGCGGGCGGTGCCGCTTGCCGTTGCAGTGTCGCTTTGTGCATTTGTCCTGTTCTGGGGGCCAAGGCCGGATATCGTGGCGGCAATGTCGTCTTACGCGGTGCTGAAAACGCTGGCTCCCGTGGTGCTGGTTGCCTTGGCGATGGCTTTTGCTGTCTCATCGGCCCACCCGGCATCGCCACAAAAGATACACGCTGTCCTTCCGGGCGCGGTCATTGCCGTGGCGTTAGGGGTATTTTCCGTGTTCTTGGTCCACGAGGGCCAGTCCGCTTTGGTGCATGCGCTTTCGATGCCCGATCTGTGGGTGTGCCTGCTGTCCGTCCCAGTTCTGGCTGTTCCAGTGTTGGGCGGCATGCTTTGGGCGCTGTCCTCTGGGGCCACGACAAGCCCAAGGTTGACCGGCGCGCTGGCCGGGCTTGTGGCTGGCGGTGCCGCAGCATCGGTCTATTCCCTTTATTGCAACAAGGACATGGTCTTGTTCGTGCTGCCAGCCTATTCAAGCGCAATCGCCGTCGTCGTGCTGGCTGGGGCCGCTCTGGGGCCGCGCCTGCTACGGTGGTGATCTGTCGGACGCGGATTGGTGCGCTTGCTTGGTGGCGCGGCAACGCTATGCCGCAACAGCGCGCCCATAGCCGAAAACAGCTTGGAAAACGGTCTGATGCTGCCCTTTTCGTTCGTCGTATCCGCCCCCTTTGCGTTAGGCTGCGCGCAAGCACAGGGGAGAGGACATGAGCCAGCAATTGAAGAACCCATGGCGCGGCACCGGGCTTGAGGGGTTCGATACTTCCCCGTTATCCGATGCCCAGGATGTGGCTCACCTGCTGCAACGCTGCCCCGCTCATGCCCAGACACCGCTTCGCAAGGACCATGATCTGGCGGCCCGTCTGGGGGTCGCAGAGCTATGGATCAAGGACGAACGTGCCCGGATGGGTTTGGGCAGTTTCAAGGCGCTCGGAGCGGCCTATGTTATTGCCCGCGAGGCGGCGGCGACACAGGCGCCCGATCTGCGCAATGCCCTGCAAGAGCGGGTTTATATTACGGCCAGCGCTGGCAATCATGGAATGTCTGTTGCTGCCGGGGCGCAGCTTTTCGGCGCGCGCGCCGTAATTGTCTTGTCTGACACCGTGCCAGAGGCATTTGCCGCCCGTTTGCGCGCGAAGGGGGCCGAGGTCCTGCGCGCAGGCGACGATTATCAGGCAAGCATGCAGGCGGCTGCAAAGGCTGCCAAGGCCAATGAATGGACGCTGCTGTCAGACAGTTCTTGGCCCGGTTATACCGAAATACCGCTGCGAGTCATGGAAGGCTACCTGCAACTGGCCGCCGAAGCCGCGGCACAGATCGAACACCCCCCGACTCATATTCTGGTGCAGGCCGGTGTTGGCGGGTTGGCAGCCGCTGTGGCCGCCTATGCGCGGCGTGTTTGGGGCGATGGGCCGCAGATCATCGTGGTGGAACCCGATGCCGCCCCGGCCCTGATCGAAGCGGTGCGAGCGGGCAAGCTACAGGATACGCATGGCCCGGTTTCCTGCATGGGGCGGCTTGATTGCAAAACAGCCTCTATGATTGCGCTGGCAGGTCTGGCGCGCGATGCCGACATGTTTGTCACGATTTCCGATGCAGATGCGCTGGGCGCGGTGGCCCTGCTGGCAGAGCATGGTTTGCCAACGACGCCGTCCGGTGCAGCGGGGATCGCGGCGCTTTTAGGCGGGCTGGACTTGCCGCAAGATGCGCGCGTCATGGCCATTCTGAGCGAAGGCCCTGAAGATGGCTGACCGCTCGCTGATCTTCCCGGCGCAAGAGTATCGCGACCGGGTGGCGCGGCTTCAGGCAGGTATGGCCCTGAAAGGGCTGGAAGCGCTTTTGCTGACATCCCCCGCCGACCTGTTCTACACGACGGGCTTTCTGACGCGGTTTTGGGAAAGCCCCGCGCGACCGTGGTTCGTGATCGTGCCGCAGGTTGGCGACCCGATCGCGGTGATCCCGTCTATCGGGTCAGAGTTGATGGGCCGCACATGGGTGACGGACATTCGCACATGGCAGGCGCCAGACCCTGCCGATGACGGAATCAGCCTGTTGGCCGATGCCTTGTCCGAAACGCTGACGGCGCAGGGTCGTATCGGTGTGCCGATGGGGCTGGAGACGCATCTGCGCATGCCACTTGCGGATTTCGAGACGCTGCGCCTACGGCTGTCGCCACGCTGCTTCGTGGATGCCACGGACATCATTCAGCGCGTGCGTGAAGTGAAATCCGAAGCCGAGATTGACCGCATTCGCAGCAGTTGCACCATCGCGGCGCGTGCTTTCGCGCGGGTGCCGAGCTTTGCAGCAGCGGGACGCTCGCTGGCCTATATCTTCCGCGATTTCCAGATCGCGCTTCTGGAAGAAGGCGCAGATTGGGTCAGCTATGTCGCCGGTGGCGCAGGACAGGACGGCTACGGCGATGTGATTTCCCCTGCCGGTGCGCAACCCTTGCAGCTTGGTGACGTGCTTATGCTGGATACGGGCGCGGTCAAAGACGGGTATTTCTGCGATTTCGACCGGAATTTCGCCATTGGCACAGCATCGGATGCCGCGCGTTTTGCGTATGATGCGCTGTGGCAAACAACCGAGGACACGCTGAGCGCCCTGCGCCCAGGCCTGCGCGCTTGCGATGTGAATGCGCTGTTGTGCCAAGGTCTGGACGCGCGAGGTGCGGCTGCGTCCGGCGGACGGCTTGGGCATGGTCTTGGCGTAACCCTGACGGAATGGCCTTCTTTCACGCCGCTGGACAAGACCCCTCTGCGGTCGGGCATGGTGCTGACGCTGGAACCGGGCTGCGTTCTTGGTAACGGTCGCATCATGGTGCATGAAGAAAACATAGTGCTGCGCGAGGATGGGGCGGAACTGCTGTCCCCGCGCGCACCTGCTGAACTGCCAGAGCTGCTGTCATGAAGCCATTTCCCTATGAGATGCAGGACGAGACCCTGCCGCGCCTTGGACTTGTCGTTCTTCAGGTTGATGAAACCATAGAGCAGGATTTCCGCCGACTATTCGCGCCAGATGCTGCAAGTCTTTTTGTCAGCCGCGTGCCGTCTGGTGCAGACCTGACGCCCGACAGCATTGCCCGGATGGAAGCTACACTTCCTTCCGCCGCCGGGTTGCTGCCCTCCCCGCTGGATGTTGTGGCCTATGCCTGCACATCGGGCGCTACTCTTATCGGTGTAGAGCGGGTCCGCGGCCTTGTGGCCGGGGCGGTCGCATCGCGCGCTGTAACCGACCCGCTAAGCGCTGCCTTGGCGCAGTGCCATGATCTTGGATTGCGCCGTGTCGGCATTGTGTCGCCCTATATCGCATCGGTTGCAGAGCCGATCCGCGCAGCATTTGAAGCCGCAGACATCACTGTTCCTGCCACCTTGTCCTTCGGTGAGGAAGTCGAGAGCAAGGTCGCACGGATCGCGCCGCAGTCCATCGCGGATGCGGTGCGCGAATTGGTCCGCCAAGCACCGCTTGACGCGGTGTTTCTGTCCTGCACCAACCTGCGCACGCTTGGCGTCCTGAACCCGCTTGCGCGCGAAATCGGGCTGCCGGTGCTTAGTTCCAATCAATGTCTGGCGTGGCATATGGCAACGCTCGCCGGGACCACGCGACCACGCTTTAAGGGCTAAGGGCTGAACACGCCGCCGTGGCCTTTGCAAATCTGGGCTCGGTTGCTGTGGCCCCTGTTATAGAACCTTGCACAAGCGTAAAGCGTCATAAATGGCGGCATGGGTGTTGCGCGCGGCTACGGCATCGCCAATGCGGAACAGTTGGAAAGCGCCGTCCGGGTTGCGCTGCACCTGCTGCGGGGTGCCTGCGATGAGGGCTTCGTAATCGACCTCTCCCAGATTGGTCGAGGAAGGCCGCAGGTCGAAATACAGATCATCCAGCGGGCGCGTGCCGTGGTTAACAATAACCTGATCGACCTCGCGTGTGCGGCTTGCGCCGCCATAGTCGCTGCCGATGGTTGCAACCAGCTTGTTGCCCTCGCGCGCCACGCCATCCAGCTTCCAAGCCACGGTAAAGGTGACATCCTGCGCTTGCAGAATGCGCAATGATGGTGTGAGCGACATGGCCATGACTTCGGGCACGATGCTGCGGTCGCGTGTCATGACCTCGACCCTCGCGCCGGTCGCGGCAATCTTCTCGGCGGCTTGCAGTGCCGCATAGTCGCCTGCATCGTCATATATCAGCACGTTTTCACCCGGTGCGACATCGCCCGACAGAATGTCCCATGCCGATGCGACAAGCTCATTTCCTGCCTCCAGCACCTCTGTATGCGGTAGCCCACCCGTGGCGATGATAACCACATCGGGGCTACTCGCCTGCACGCTCTCCGCATCGGCAAAGCTGTTGAACCGGAACTCCACACCCATGCGTTCGCATTCCGCAAACCGCCATTGAATAAGCTGCATCATCTCTGCTCGCCGAGGCGTCTGCGCGGTGAGCCGCACCTGTCCGCCGGGGTCATTGGCGGCCTCATGCACGACCACGGCATGCCCGCGCTCTGCGGCCACGCGCGCGGCTTCCAGCCCGGCGGGGCCAGCGCCGACAATGACCACGCGGCGCGGCGTCTCGGCTTTAGGCACGATGTGTGGCTGTTCCAACTCGCGCCCGGTGGCGGGGTTGTGCAGACACAGCGCCATGCCACCCTGATAGATGCGGTCCAGACAGTAATTCGCGCCCACGCAGGGGCGAATGCGGTCTTCCTCTCCGCGCAATATCTTGGCCACGATATGCGGGTCCGCCATATGCGCGCGGGTCATGCCCACCATGTCCAGCTTGCCGCTGGCAATAGCATGGCGCGCGGTTGCCACATCCTGAATTTTTGCGGCGTGGAAGGTGGGAAACTGGGTGGCCGCACGAATATCGCCCGCGAAATCCAGATGCGGGGCCGATGCCATCCCTTGCACCGGGATCACATCGGTCAGGCCCGCATCGGTGTCGATATGACCTTTCACCACGTTCAAGAAATCGACCATGCCGCTGTCTTTCAGACGCCGCGAGATTTCCAAGCCGTCCTCGCGGGTCAGGCCACCAGGCAAATCCTCATCCCCCGTGTAGCGCACACCCACAATGAAATCGGGGCCGCAGCGGTCACGGATCGCGCGCAGCGTGTCAAAGGTAAACCGCAGCCGGTTGTCTAGGCTACCCCCAAACGGACCATCCAGATCATTCGTCAGGGGCGACCAGAACTGGTCCATCAAATGCCCGTAGGCCTGTAACTCGATTCCGTCCAACCCCGCTGCCTGCATCCTTTCGGCAGCATCGGCGTAATCTTCTATAATGCGTGAAATATCCCAGTCTTCGGCCTTTTTCGGAAATGCCTTATGCGAGGGTTCGCGCGCGTGCCCGGCAGAAACGACGGGGAGCCAATCCGCCTTGTCCCAGCGTGTGCGGCGGCCCAGATGGGTCAGCTGGATCATCACCGCGCAGCCATAGTCGTGGCATTCGTCGGTCAGTGCCTTCATCCAGCCCACCACCTCATCCTTCCACGCAAGGATGTTGTTGAACACGGGCGGGCTGTCGCGCGCAACACTGGCAGATCCGGCGGTCATGGTCAGCGCCACCCCGGCGCGGGCGCGTTCCGCATGGTAGGCGCGATAGCGATCCTTCGGCATCCCGTCCTCTGGGTAGGCAGGTTCGTGGCTCGAAATCATCAGCCGGTTTTTCAGCGTCAGGTGTTTCAGGCGATAGGGCTGGAAAAGAGGATCGTTTGACATGGCTGACTCCGCAGGTTTTTGCGAAACTCATCCATAATGTTCACCAATGTCAAGAAAAAGAACATAAATGAATATTCCGCTTGTCGTGCAGGTCAGAAGACGCATAATGTGTTCCCATGACCAACACGCAGCCCACTGGCGACGAAACCGACAAAACAACGGGCTGGCGTGGCTCGCGCGAAGTTTGGCTGGCCGCAGCGAAGCAAGCCTTTGTTGAAACCGGGCTAGACGCGGTGAAGATCCAGCCGCTGGCCAGTCAGCTTGCGCTGTCGCGCACCAGTTTCTATTGGTTCTTCAAGGACCGGCAGGCGTTGCTAGATGCCCTGCTGGAGGATTGGGAGGCCAAGAATACCGGGGCTTTCATGGCCGCTTGCACCGCCTATGCCCAGACAATCACCGAAGCGATCCTGAACCTGATCGTGGTTTTCCACGACAACGATGTATTCGAACCACAACTGGATTTTGCGGTGCGCGGTTGGGCGCATCAGTCAGATACCGTTATGGCACGGGTTAACTCTGCTGATGAGGCCCGCCTTGCGGCTATCGGCGCAATGTTCGAGCGATTTGGCTACGAAGCGCATGAAGCGGATGTGCGCGCGCGCACCGTCTACCTGACCCAGATTGGCTATATCTCGATGCAAGTCAGGGAAGATCCGTCAACCCGCATGGCACGGGTTCCGGGATATGTTCAGACATTCTCGGGGCAAACGCCTTCTGACGACGAATTGGCGCGTTTCCACGCCCGGTTGAAATTCGACCCTACAACGCTGGCGTCGATATAAGACCGAGGGCGCTGCGATTTCTCAGTATCCGAACTGTCGCCGATCATCGTGACGCTGCGCGCAAGCCAGAGCCGTAACAACGCCCAGCAACCGGGCAGAACCGCCCGGCGCTGGGTGTGTCTGCGCCATTATTACGCGGTGATTTCCAGCAATATCTTGCCAATATGCGCAGAGCTTTCCATCAATTCATGCGCATCCGACGCATCCTGCAACGCAAAGACGCGATCAATGACCGGGGCGATCTGGCCTTCTGCAAGTGCCGGCCAGACGCGCTGTTCCAGTTGCTGGGCAATGTCGTGCTTGGCCTGATCCGATTGCGGTCGCAAGGTTGAGCCGGTGATCGTAAGCCTGCGCATCATGAGGGGCGCGAAATTGATTTCGGCCTTGGGCCCCGTCAGAAAGGCGATCTGGACCAAGCGCCCATCCTCCGCCAATGCGCGCAGGTTCCGTTTGATGTAATCGCCTCCCACCATGTCGAGGATAACATCCGCTCCGCCCGCTTCGGTCACGACCTTCACGAAATCCTCGTCGCGGTAGTTGATCGCGCGCGTTGCGCCAAGCTTTTCGCAGGCGGCGCATTTTTCAGCGGAACCTGCGGTGGCAAAGACCGAGGCACCGAACAGCCGTGCCAGTTGAATGGCCGTTGTCCCAATGCCCGAAGAACCGCCGTGAATAAGGAACCTCTCGCCCTTTTTCAGAGCGCCACGCATGAACACGTTCGACCAGACAGTAAAGAAGGTCTCTGGCAGTCCGGCGGCATCGCGCAAGGACATTGTGCCGGGAACCGGCAGCACCTGACCGTGATGCGTGGTAGCATATTCGGCATAGCTCCCACCGGGGAACAGGGCGCAGACGCGGTCGCCGGGTTTCCAGCGTGTTACTTCCGCGCCAACGGCAACCACTGTGCCGGACCCTTCCAGACCGGGCAGGTCAGACGCCCCCTTGGGCGGGTCATAGGCGCCCGCGCGCTGCAAGGCGTCGGGCCGGTTCACCCCGGCATGGGACAGCTTTATCAGCACCTCATCTGCGGCCGGGGTTGGCACGGGGCGTGTGGCGGGTTTCAACACCTCTGGCCCGCCGGGGCGCGTGATCTCGATCACCTGCATGGTTTCGGGCAAGCTCATTCGTCGTCTCCTTCTACTGCTTTCAAGATGCGTCTATGGGCCGGATTGTTCATACAGGGGCGAGTTTGGCCATCATATGCGGCAACAGCCCGCCGCGTGCCAGAATTTGCGCCTCACTCTCGGACGCGATTTGCGCGGTCAGGACAAATTGGCGCGGGCTGCTGCCCGACCCCTGCTGGTGCAAGATCACGTTGCAGCGCGCCTCTAGCCCCGAATGCGGCAATTCCAGTGCAAATTCGGTATCATCGGTCACGTTCAGGTCGTGGCGCGTAACCCCATCGGGAAAAGTGAGCGGCAGAATTCCCATGCCCACAAGGTTGGTGCGGTGAATGCGCTCAAAGCTCTCGGCCAGAACCGCGCGCACCCCCATCAGGGCCAGCCCCTTGGCCGCCCAGTCGCGCGATGACCCTTGCCCATAATTGCGCCCGGCAATGATAATCAGTGGCGTGCCTGTCTGACGGTAGAGGTCACACACCTCATGCACGGTCATGACCTGCCCGGACGGGATATGGCGCGCGTAATTGCCGCGCATGCCCGCGACCAATTCGTTATTCAGCAAGGGGTTGTCGAACATGCCGCGCAGGCAAATTTCCGGGTTGCCGCGCCGGGTGCCGAAATTGCCCAGCCGCGCAGGATCGGTGCCCTGAGCTTGCAGATATTGCCCCGCCGGGCTGTCCGCACGAATGGCCCCGTTGGGAGAGATGTGATCGGTCGTGATCGCATCGCCCAGCATCAGCAGCGGCCTTATGCCGTCAATCCGTCCATCTGGGGACAGCGCGGCGTCTGCCCCCGCTTTCATGGTCGCAAAGGGTGAGGGGCGAATGAAGTTGCTGGCACTATCCCACGGAAACCGCACGCCTTGGGGCGCATCCAGCGCGTCCCAGGCATCGGTTGTTTCCATGCCGGATTCATAGCATTTGCGGAACCTGTCGGCGGTCACATATTGCGCGACCAAAGCCGATATTTCCGCCGCATCGGGCCAGATATCGGCCAGGAAAACCGGCTTGCCGTCCGGGTCCATGCCAAGCGGTGCGGATGCCAGATCGCGTGTCACAGTCCCGGCCAGTGCCGCCGCGATCACCAGCGGCGGGGATGCCAGATACGCGCCCTTGATCTGCGGATGAATGCGCCCCTCAAAGTTGCGATTGCCCGACAACACAGCGACCGTGCACAGGCTGTCGCGGTCGATAGTTGCCTGAATCTCTGGCGCGAGCGGGCCAGAATTGCCGTTGCAGGTGGCACAGCCATAGCCGACATTGTGAAAGCCCAGCGCCTCCAGATCCGCCATCAGCCCCGCATCGGTCAGGTAATCCGTCACCACGCGCGAGCCGGGCGTGAGCGAGGTTTTCACCCATGGGCGCGGCAACAGCCCCGCCGCGCGGGCCTTGCGTGCCAGCAAGCCTGCGGCAATCATCACCTCTGGGTTAGAGGTGTTGGTGCAACTGGTGATCGCGGCTATGACCACGGCACCATGATCCAGCGCAGCGCTGTCGCTGGCGGCGGCGGTGGCACCGGGTGCAATATTGTTCAGTCTTGCGTCAAAGCTGGCGGGCACATCGCGCAGGGCAACGCGCTGGTCAGGGCGGGTCGGCCCGGCCATGCTTGGCACAACTTCCGACAGATCGAAAACATGCTCTTCGTCAAAATTCAGGTCGGTCGTGTCGGCCGTGTCCGGGTCTTGCCACAGGCCCTGCGCTTGCGCATAGGCCCGAACGCGGGCCAGATGCTGCGCGTTGCGCCCGGTCATGCGCAGATAGTCCAGCGTCAACCCATCAATCGGGAACCAGGCACAAGTCGCGCCATATTCGGGGGCCATGTTTGCAATGGTTGCGCGGTCTGCCAGCGGCAATTGCCCTACACCCGCGCCGTGAAATTCCAGAAAGGCTCCGACCACGCCCACGGCGCGCAGCTTTTCCGCCACATGCAGCACAAGGTCTGTGGCGGTTGTTCCTGAGGGTCTGACGCCGGTCAGGCGAATGCCCACAACGCGGGGCGCACCCATTTCCAGCGGTGTTCCCAGCATGGCCGTTTCGGCCTCTATGCCGCCGACGCCCCAGCCCAGCACGCCCAAGGCATTGACCATAGTGGTATGGCTATCGGTCCCGATCATTGTATCGGGGCGCGCCAGTCGTGTGTCGGGGTTCAGGGTTACGACATGACTTAACCATTCCAGGTTCACCTGATGCATGATCCCGCGCCCCGGCGGAATGACGCGAAACTTGCTGAAGCTTTGCTGACACCACTTGATAAAGGCAAACCGCTCGGCGTTGCGTTCAAATTCGGCCTTTTGGTTGCGCGCATAGGCATCGGGGTTGCCCGCGAACAACACGTTCAGCGAATGGTCGACAACGAAATCCACCGGGATGGCAGGGTCCAGCAACATTGGGTCATGGTCTTGGGCGGCCAACGCATCGCGCATAGAGGCCATGTCGGTCATCAACGGAATGCCCATGAAATCCTGCAACAGGGCGCGACCGGGCGCGAAAGAGACAGGCTGAGATTGCACCCGCGTGATCAGGGCGCTGATCTGCGCGTGCGCCTTGGGAGCGGGCAGGCGAAACAGGATATCTTCGGCCATCACCTTCAGCGTGCGCGGCAGCCGAGAGATGGCCCCGAACCCTGTATCCTCTGCCGCCGTCAGGCTAAGATAGCTCATCGGTTCCGGGGCGCCGGGCAGCGGGGCAACCAGATCGGGGTTGGCGGGGTGAATCGGATCTGTCATCGGACCTCCTGTCGGGTTGTCATGACACTTGCAAAAGAAACAGCAGCGCGACTGCCAGCGCGGCCAGAAAACCTGTCTGCGCGACCACCAGAATGCTGTGGCGCGGCCCAAGACGGAACATCGCGGACATAGAGGTCTTCACCCCCAGCGCGGCAATGGCAGCAACCAGCAGCCAGCGCGAACTATCAACCATCAGCAGGCGGGCTGGTTCGGGAACCAAGCCAAAGCTGTTGACGATCACCAGCCCGGCAAACCCCAGCGTAAACAGAGGCACCGGAACCGCGCCTTGGCGTTCGCGTCCCTTGCCGCGCAGAACCACCCCCAGCACGATCACAACAATGGGCAGCATCGCGACGCGCAGCAGCTTGACATAGCTGGCGGTATCGCCCGCCTCTTCGGAAACGGCATAGCCCGCGCCCACAACCTGCGCCACATCATGAATGCTGGCGCCCAGCAAAACCCCGATCTGCTGGTCACTTAGCCCCAGCTTGGAAAACAAGATTGGGTAGGCGATCATTGCAATCGTCGACAATGTGGTGACTGCGATCACCGTGAACAGCGTATCGCGTTCCAAATTGGTATGACGCGGCAATACCGCTGAAATGGCCAGCGCAGCAGATGCCCCGCAGATGGCCACAGCCCCGCCGGTCAGGATGCCCAGCCGCCAACTGCGCCCCAACAACCGCGCGGCAAGCAGGCCAAAACCGATGGTTCCCAGAATGCAGATCAGCACAAGTATCAGCGGCCCTGCCCCAAGCGCCGCAAGCTGGTCAAACGTAATTCGTGCGCCAAGCAGTGCTATGCCCACGCGCAGCAGCGATTTTGCGCAAAATTCTATGCCAGCCGCGCATGGCTCTGTCTGCGACAGGAAATGCAGCGCCAACCCGATCAGCAGCGCAAACAGCATGACTGGGGCGCCGTAATGATTGCCCAGAAATGTCGCCGCCATCGCAATCACGAAGGCTATGAACACACCCGGCGCGAGCGTGCGAATACGGCCTTGTGCATGGCGCGCATGATCCCCAAATGCCGGGCGGGCATAGCTCACGATGTCATCCTTTGTCTTTCGGAAGGCGGGGCAGAATTGTCCAACGGTAAAGCGGTCCGGCAAGCAGGTTGCCCAGCAGCCCGCGCGTTACCTGATAGGCGGCCACAAGGGCTGCATCGGCGGCCACAATTTGCGCAGTCAGCACCATTTCGGCGGTCCCGCCAGTGGCAAAGCCCATCAGCAGTTCCGGCAGCGCCAACCCGGTCATCTTTGCCGCCAGCACCGCCAGCCCCAGCATCAGCGCGCCATGCAACAGGATGATCGGAATTCCCCCTGCCAGCGCGCGCGGAAGCCGTTTCAAGGTATCGGCGCGGAACCGTGCGCCCAAACTTAGGCCGAGCGCGATTTGTGCCACAGCCAGCAGGATAGCGGGTTCGCGTGCGGCCAGAACGCCGCTGGCCGATAGCAACGCAAGGGCAATCATGGGCGCGACCACGAAAGCAGATGGCAGGCCCAAGCGATTGCCAGCATAGGCCGCAGCCAGCCCTGTCAGCAGCGCAATCAGCAAGTAGCGGTCCCAACTCCCATCGGTGGAATGCAGGTCCAGCGTTGTGGGGCTCAGCGAGACAATCAGCGTCGGCAACAACAGCACGATGAAGCAAACCCGCAAAGTGTGAAACAGCGCAACCGCGCCCGCATCTGCGCCATGACGGGCTGCTAGATCGGCCATTTCCGAGATCCCCGCGGGGACCATTGCGAAAAACGCCGTGCGCAGGTCCAGCTTGCTTGCCCGCGCCACGACAGGCGCCAACAGCCGTCCGATTGCGATCGAGATAAGCGCGCCTGCAAGGATTGTCGGCACATGCGGTCCAATGCGGTCAACCACCTCTGGCGGAACGCTCAGGCCAACCGCTGTTCCCACGATGATCTGTCCGCTGCGATACAGCTTGCGCGGCACCGTGATAGGAAAGCGCAGTCCAAGCAGCATTGTCACCAGCAGCGACCCGATCAGCCAAGCCAGCGGTATATTTGCCTGCTGCGCCAGCCAACCGCCGCCGCCGGCAAGCACCGCCGTAAGGCAAAACCGGATTTTCATTTGCATTGGCATAAGTTTCCAGACTGGCCCGGCCGGGAGCATGGGGCAATGGTGGCGACTACAAAGCGGCAGACGGGTTGGGGGTGGGGCGCGTTCGCGCGCCCCACCAGTCTAGCGCCGAAGTCGGCCCAGAAGCGGTGACGCGACAACAATGACCGCGCCCAGCAGAAGCACAATCGCAATCGGGCGCGATACCAGAAACAGCAGGTTGTCATTGCCTACGATCATGGCGCGCCGCAGGTTGGATTCCATCATGTAGCCCAGCACCAGCGCCAGCACGATCGGAGCCGGATGAATATCGACCTTGCGCAGGACGTATCCGATAATCCCGAACACCACGGTCACAAGCACTTCGAAAGAGTTGTTGGACGATGCAAACGCCCCCAACACGCAGATACAGGCAACAAGCGTTGCGATGGCACCGGGGGGAATGCGGGTCAGCCGGACCCATAGCGGCACCCCAAGCAACCCGATTGCGGTCATGATCGGCAAGCCGACCAGCAAGGACACGAAGATGGAATACGGGATCTGCGGGTTGTTGACAAACAGCATGGGACCGGGTTGCAACCCTTGAATCGTCAGACCTCCGATCAACACCGCCGCACTTGCGGAACCTGGCACACCCAACGCCAGCAGCGGGGCCAGCGCGCCCGATACTGCCGCGTTATTGGCCACCTCGGATGCGACCACGCCGTCGGGATTGCCTTTGCCGTAGCTGTCGCGCTCTGCCGCTTTGGAAGCGCGCTTGGCAAAGCCATAACTGACAAGCGATGCGATTGCGGCACCGGCACCGGGAATAACTCCGACGGCATAGCCTATGAAGGACGACCGCAACACCGTGCGCCGAAACGGCCACAAGGCGGCCAGTGATGGCTTGGCGCGCATGACGCCCAGTTCAGTGCGCGCGCGTTCATTGCCACGCTCCAGCATGATGAACACTTCCGACAGCGCGAAAAGGCCGATCAGCGCAGGTAGAAACGGGATGCCATCTATCAGCATGGGTGTGACCACGAAACGCAATGAGCCGCGTATCGGGTCTATGCCGACCGTGACAATGACCAGCCCGAACAACAGCCCGATCAGGGCCTTCAAGGTCGAGCCGGTGCTCAGCACCGCAATCAGGCTTAGCCCAAGAACAGCCAAGGCGAAATACTCCGCCGGACCAAAGACCAGCGCGGCCCGCGCCATCGCCTGTGCGGTAATGACAAGCAGGATCAGGCTGATGAATGCCCCTGTCGCAGAGGACATGATGGACAGGTTCAACGCTTTTCCTGCCTCGCCGCGCAGTGTCATGGGATAGCCGTCAAAAGCACTGACTGCGGCGGCGGGTTGTCCAGGGGCGTTGACCAGAATCGCGGGAATGCCCGCTGCATAATCCGCCGCCATATAGATTGCCACAAGCATGACAATCGCAGAAATCGCATCCAGTTCGAAGGTAAAGGGGATCAGCAGCGCCATACCGATAGAGGATGTCAGTCCCGGCATGGCCCCCACGCAATATCCGACCAAGACCCCGATCATCAGTGCAACCATGACCCGCACTGCGAAAACAAGTTCGAAGGCGTTGGCGAAATTCTCTAGCATCTTGGCCTCTTGTGGCGGGCGCGTGTCAGCGCATGATGTTTTTGCTCAAAGCGGGCATAGTGCAGGCCCGTGATGCGCGTTGCAGCGACAGGGTGCTCAGCGTGCCAGCTTTAGGGAAGTGGCGTTCCCAGCAGCATCTGGAACAGAAAGTAGGCCAACCCCAATACGACCGCGGTCAGGGTGAGGATGGTTGGCAGTTCTGCGACACCGGCCACCCATGCAAAACCGGGCACCCACAGCGCGGCAGTCTGGAAATACCCGAAGCTGTCCATGGCAAAGGGGAACAGCAGCATAAGCCCCATGCCGATGGGCACCGCCAAAGGGCGGTGGAAGCTGATTATGCCACCGTTGCGGAAATTACGCAGGGACAGGCCGATTTGCAGAAGGCACAGGGCGACTAGCATACCGCCCGCGATCATGGGAAAGGTGCCGATGCCGATCATGCTGCGGCCCGCTGGCATGCCTGCGGCATTTACCACGAACCAAAGGCCCAGCGCACCCAGCGCAAGACAGACGGCGATATCGGCAAGCGCGGTGGGCACATTCAGGCTGGCACGCAGGAAGCCAGCGGCAGGTGCCGCTGACTTCTTGCCGTTGTGATCTTTGGTCACTGGGCTTCTCCGGTATAGGCGTAGATCATTGGATCGATTCGAGGCGCTCACCCCAATAGATCGCCGCCTCGTTCTGTGCTTCAACAAAGGCTTTGAACTGCTCTGGGCCCATGAACCCGTAGGTCAATTCGGAGTCGCGAACATATTGCATCAATTCATCGTTTTGCATGGTCTGTTCGACCACGTCGCACAATGCTTGCTGATGCTCCATAGAGGTGCCTGCCGGAGTGACAACGCCACGGAATTGCTGCCATGTGGTGTCAACGTCGAAACCCGCTTCAGCATAGGTAGGTGTATCCGGCAACGATTCCGAGCGCGTGTCGGATTGAATGCCGATCACCCGCATATCGCCTGATTCCACATATTGCTTGACCAGCCCGACATAGGCGATTGCCACATCGCTGTGGCCACCAAGAGCGGAGACGACGGCATCGCCAACACTGTCATAGGGCACCCAGTTCATGTCCCCGACAATGCCGGATGCTTCCTCGAACATAGCCCAGGCGACATGGCCGCCCGATGCTTCGCCAAACCCGCCGATGGTCAAACCGCCGGGGTCTGCCTTGGCCTTGGCGACCATATCTTCCAGCGACTGGATGTCGCTGTCAGCGCGCACTGCCAGCAGATAAGGGTCCAGCACCATGCCGCAGGACCATTCGACCGAAGACAAGTCGAATTCTTCGCTTTGCTGCAACGTCCCAAGATGCGACGCTGTCACAGACCCGATGGTCTGGCCATCGGGTTCGATCAGGCTCATCAGGGCAAGCTGACGCGCGCCACTGCCACCGGGTTGGTTTTCGACAACCACATTGGTGCCAGTGATCTGTTGCATGCCATCTGCAAGGCGGCGCGCAAGAACGTCGGTAGCCCCACCCGGACTGACATGCAGAATAAAGCGCAGGTCGCCATTGGGCCAGTCTTGAGCCGTCGCACTAGCAGAAATCAGCAGCGTAGAGCCAAGCACGGCACCTACCAGTTTCTTACAGTTCATAATTAACTCCTCCCGTTTTTCGAAGCCGCGCTGATTGCAATCAGGCTTGCAAACGTGAACTTCGCATGCCAAGACTAGGAAAACGGAGTAGCATAAGCAACTACTATTTTTGCAAACGTCGCAGGCGCAATTTTGGATGGGTCCGACAGCGCCTGCAAGCGAGGTGGCGCTGGTCCGAATGGCCGCGCAACAGATCATGAAGGGGAGAGACGAGTTGCCAGCCATCACCAGTATTGTTCTGCGGAAACTGGCCTTGCCACTCATCCGTCCATATCGGCTATCTTACCGGACTTTCACGACTTTCGAACCTTTCATGGTCGAAGTTCAAGACGAGGCCGGGCGGTCGGGTTTTGCCGATGCGCATATTTCGCCCGGTTCCAGCTTGGAGACGCGCGACGGCGGCTGGGCATTTCTGCTGCGCCATGCACAGGCTGCCATCGGGCGCGATGTGAACGAAGTAATGGCCGATCTGCTTGGCGAATTCGAGCAGAGCAAGGTCGCAACAACCAGTTTCGTCACGGCGCTGGAAGTGTTGCGAAAGCATCCAATGCTGGTTCTGGAACATGATTCTGCGCATCCGTTACTGACACCGGTCAACAGTTTGGAAGAACGCGACATTGAACAGGAACTTGAACAGGCCATTGCCGAGGGTTTCAAGACGTTCAAGGTTAAGGTCGGCAAGGATGTAGGTGCCGATCTGGCGCGGGTGGCTGTCATTCAGCGCGCGACGGCAGGCAAGGCTACGCTGCGGCTGGACGCGAACCGTGCCTATTCGCGCGCGCAAGCTTTGGCATTCGCGCAGGGGCTCAACCCCGAGGGCATAGAGCTGTTCGAACAACCCTGCGAGGCGGATGAGTGGGAAGCAAACGGCGCCGTTGCCGCTGTCTCTCCGGTGCCGCTGATGCTGGACGAGCCGATCTGCACGCTGGACGATATCGCCCGCGCGGGTGACATGCCGGGCGTTGGGTATTGCAAGCTGAAGCTGAAGCGCTTTGGTGGTCTGGACCGCCTGCGCGCGGGGATGGACGCGGTGCGTGCACATGGCATGCAGCCAGTCCTGGGCGATGGGCTGGGCAGCGAAACCCACGCTTGGCTGGAAGCCTGCGTTGCCCGCCACACACTGGACAATGCCGGGGAATTCAACGGGTTCCTGAAACCCCATTCCCGCCTGTTCGAAAACTCACTGCCGTTTGCGCAAGGGACGATCACTTTGCCTGCCGGGTACTGGCCCAAGCTGGACCTGGCCACAGTTGAGCGGCTCACCGCAGAGTCGGTCACATTCAGATAACCTATCGGAAGGAAACCAGATGGCGCATGAAGACATGCTCTCGAAACTTGACCACATGCGGGCACAAGCCAAAGCCATGGGCGGCCCGGACAAGCTGGCCCGGCGCCGCGAGCAGGGCAAGCTGAACGCACAGGAACGTCTGGACGCGTTGGTCGACAAGGACAGCTTTTTTGAAACCGGCCTTCTGGGTCGGTCCAGCTTTTCGGCAAAAGAAGCCGCAAAGACCCCGCGTGACGGCAAGATCACCGGCTTTGGCCGCATAGACGGGCGCGATGTTGGCGTTGTGATTAATGATTTCACGACCAAGGGCGCATCTACCGGGGCGATCAACAGCAAGAAGATGGGCTATATTCGCAAGACCTGCACGGAACGCGGGATGCCTTTTGTCCATATCGGCGAATCCACTGGGGCACGGTTGCCGGATGCGATGGGGTCCAAGGGGATGGGCACCATGCTGGGCAATGACACGACCCAGTTTCGCCGCTTGCGTGACACGCCATGGGCGGCGGCGGCGCTGGACACCTCTTTCGGCTCTTCGGCCTGGCTGTGCTGCTGCGCCGATTTCTCGGTCATGAAAAAAGGCTCTATCATGTCGGTTTCCAGCCCTCGGCTGGTGTCTATGGCCATTGGCGAAAAGGTTGATCTGGAAGAGCTTGGCGGCTGGCGCCTGCATGCCGAACAAACCGGGCTGATTGACCAATTCGTGGACACTGACGAGGACGCGATGGCGATGATTCGCCAGTTCCTGTCCTACATGCCAAGCCATAACCGCGAGTTGCCGCCCGTTGCTGCGGTCCCGGAAGGGTCTGGTGCGGATCAGGAACGCATTCTGGACATCATGCCAGAAAAGCGCACCCAAGTTTACAACATGAAGAAGATCCTCGATGTGATCTTCGACACCGGGTCGATTTTTGAGATAAAACCACGGTTTGGTAAATCTGCCGTGGTGGCGCTGGCGCGTTTGAATGGCAATGTGGTGGGCATTGTCGCCAATAACCCGCAGACCGGGGGGGGCGCGCTGTCTGCCGAAGCCTGCCGCAAGATCATTGATTTCACGGTCATGTGCGACAGTTTCAACATTCCGCTGGTGCGGTTCATGGACACGCCCGGCTTTGTTGTCGGCACCGATGCCGAGCGCCGGGGCGCGCCCGGCCACATCATGAACTTCATGAACGCCACCTGCCTGACGACTGTGCCACAAGTAACAGTCATCTGCCGCAAGGCCTATGGGCGCGCCTATGTCGCCATGGGCGGCGGGGCGCATAACGACAGCATGATCGCATGGCCCAATGCCGAGATTTCGTTCATGGACCCGGTTTTCGCGACCAGCATCGTGCATAACCTGACCGCCGGAGATGACGGGTTCGAAGATGCGCTGGCAGAGATCCAGAAAGACCTGGAGGTGTGGGACATGGCGCAGATCTTCTCTGCGCATGACGTGATCAAGCCGCAGGAAACGCGGGACTACATCATCCGACTGCTGGAAATTCACCAACGCCGCTTGTCCGGTGGGCTTGGACAGCACCTGATGCGCAGTTGGCCGACAAGCTACTAAGGGGAAGCGCCATGAATATACTTGTCCAGAACCCTGCGGAAATTGTCGGTCAGGCAAAGGCAGCGGGGCGCAAAGCCCTGAACGAAGCCGAAGGCAAGGCGCTGTTATCCGCTTTCGGGATACGCACGCCCAAATCCTGCGTTGTCGCTGATGCGGCAGCCGCAGCAGCGGCTGCGCGCGACATGCGCGCGCCATTCGTGGTCAAGGTGGTATCCAGCCAGATATTGCACAAATCCGATGCCGGCGGGGTGGCCCTGAACCTGCCCGACGCGCAGGCCGTTGCAGCCGCGATAACCGAGATGGCGCAAAAGCCCATGATCAAGGATTGTGCGCGCGACGGCTGGCTGGTCGAGGAAATGGCCCCCAAGGGCCAAGAGGTTGTGCTGGGTGGGTTTCGGGACCCGCAATTCGGCCCCATGCTGATGGTGGGTCTGGGCGGCATTTTCGTGGAACTTTTGAAAGATGTCGCGTTTCGGATCTGCCCCATCGACCGCCCAACTGCCCATGACATGCTGCAAGAGCTGAAAGGGTATGGGCTGTTGCAAGGCGCGCGTGGACAGGACCCTGTTGATGTCGACGCATTGGTTGATGCGATGATCGCGCTGGGCGGGCCGGATGGTCTGCTGATGCGGTATGCCGACGAAATTGCAGAGGCGGACCTGAACCCCGTCATCGTGTCCCCACAAGGCGCGGTCGCAGTGGATGCAGCCTTCGTGCTGAACTCCGCACCAACCCAAGACATGGTGCCCTACAGCACGGGCCAGAGCGCGGCAGATATGTTCCGCCCGCTGTTCCAGCCGCGCACGATTGCGGTTTTGGGGGCGTCGACCCGCGATGTTACGATTGCGAACACCTTTATCAGGCGGTTGAAGGATTTCGGCTTCGAGGGCGACATCTACCCAATTCACCCCAAGGCCGATGAAATAGAGGGGCTGAAAGCCTACCCCACTCTGGCAGACACCCCGCAAGATGTGGATTATGCCTATATTGCCATTGGCGCGGGGCGCATAGCCGACGCGCTGGAAGCGGGCGCAGGGCGGGTGCGCATTGCGCAGGTCATCAGTTCGGGCTTTGGCGAGGTCGAGGAAGGCCGCGAGTTGCAAGATGATCTGGTGCGCCGGGCGCGGGCATCGGGCATTCGGGTGCTTGGTCCCAACTGTCTGGGCACTTATTCGCCACGGGGTGGGCTGACGTTTCCTGTCGGTGCGCCCAAGGCGCTCGGCGCTATCGGGGTGATCTCGCAATCTGGCGGGCTGAGCACTGACATCATTAAACGTGGGCAATGGCGCGGGCTGCGGTTCAGCGGGTTGGTGACGATTGGCAACAGCGCCGATGTGAAACCGCATGACTTGCTGGATTATTATTTCAGCGATCCCGAAACCCGTGCGGTTGGTATGTATATAGAGGATATCCGCGACGGAAAATCCTTTGTCGAGGTGCTGCGCAACCACCCTACGCCCAAACCCGTCGTGGTGTTGAAAGGCGGGCGTTCGGATGACGGGCGGCTGGCCGCCGCGTCGCACACTGGCGCGCTTGCAGGCGATGACAAGGCATGGGATGCGCTGGCGCAGCAATTCCCTCTGAGCATGGCCACCACGGTGGATGAGTTCATTGATGCGCTGCTGGCGCTTCAGCATTTCACCTTGCGGCCGGAAAAGCCCACCCATGCGGTCACGCTGTTTGGCAATGGCGGCGGCTCCAGCGTGCTGGGGGCGGATATCTTCTCTTTGCACAAGTTGAAGGTTGCCCCCTTCAAGGGCAAGGCCCGTGCCGCGCTGGATGCCATGGGCCTGCCGCCGGGAACCAGCGTGATAAACCCTATAGATACGCCGGTCAAAACCTTGCAAGAAAAGGAAGGCTGGATCGCGGGTGAAATACTGGGCCATGTGTTCGAACATGCGGAACCCGACGCCATTGCCATGCATCTGAACCTTGCGGCTTTCGTGGGCAGAGGAACTGTCGACCCGATTGGCAACCTGTTCGAGGTGGTGCGCCAAACCCGCGAGAAATGGCCCGGCGTCGCCCATTTCGCCTTGGCGATGCGGACCGACGGGTCCGCCGAACTGGACCAGACACGGCGGGACTATCGCATGCGTGCCTTTGACATAGGCGTGCCGATCTATGACGAGATCCCGGCAATGGCGCAGGCTTTGGCGCATATCGGGCATCTGGAGCGGCAATTGGCGCGCAGGCTGGCATAAGCGCGGCACAGCCAGTCCCGGACCACTGAGCGATGGCGCGAGGCACATCCTCGCGCCATTTGGCATTGGACGGCCCGTTACTGGCCCGTCTTTGTCCGGAAACTGGCTGCCTGTTCCGGGGTAAAGCAGCCAAGCCGCAGATCGCGCAGGTAAGGCCCGAAGGTGGCATCAATGTCCGGCGCGAATTTCTGAAATATCTCGGCCATGTAATAGTCATGCCGCACCAGCGATTCCGCAAGGTTAACGATCGTGGTGTTGCTGGTATGAACCGCAACAGGCGTGTCGGAGACTTTCGCTGTCACCATTTCGTGGTGATCCACGGTCAGCGTGAACAGGTTGTCGGCGCTGCCCATCCTGACGCCATTGGCTTCGTGGATATAGGTGCGGCAGCGCGGCCCAAAGGTAAATTCCTCCGGGTCGGGGCCGAACACGATAATCAGCATTTCCACGCCCCGCGCGCCGGCCTCTGCCAGAACGGGTTTGTGCATTTGCAGGATATCGGATGCCGCCTTCAGCATCAGAGAGTCCCGGCAATTACGGATCAGGGTGTCGATCTTGCGATGAACTTCTATTTCGCCCGACAAGGTCCAGACATGCTGATCATCCACCGGTTTGGCTATTTCTTCCAGTTGCGTGCCGATATCGCTGCACAGGGCAGCGGTTTTTTCGGCGATGCTGGAAAACAGGTCGCGGGGCGGGGCAGCCACATAACGGCTTGGCCCCTCTGTGACGGCCAACACCGCACCGCGCTGCGACAGGCTCTCAAGCGTGTTATATGTATTGGGCCGCGGCACCCCGGTAGATTTCGCCACCTCATAAGCAGTGCGGGGCGAAACCTGACGCAGCAGGTCAATATAGATACGGCTCTCATAATCGCTGAACCCAAGCCGCTTCAGGCTGGCCAAGGTTTCCGCGGGCAATTCACTAACCTTGCCGGAAAGTTTCGCAGACACTCTCGCCTCCTTGGTAGGTAAGCGGGGCCAGCGCCCCTCAATGCACGACAATAATTTTTGAACCAAGGCCGAGCACGGCCCACGCTTCATCATATCGAATGATCGTTTTAAAGCAAAAATAAAAGGAGTTGTTATTGCAACTACTAAATGACGTGTTTAAGGTGTCCCAAGCGAGCATGTATCGGCAAGAGGAGATCCCGCTGTGGCAATCGTCGATGTGAAAACAGATATAACCGGAAACGTTTGGAAGATTGTCGCCCAGCCCGGTGACAAACTTGCCGAGGATGAGGAGATCCTGATCCTGGAGTCGATGAAGATGGAAATTCCGGTTGCAAGCCCGGAAGATGGGGAACTGATCGAGATATTGGTCGCAGAGGGTGATATTGTCACCGAAGGCACGGTTGTTGCCCGCATCAAGGCGTGAGGCGGGCCATGAAAAAGCTGCTTGTCGCAAACCGCGGAGAGATTGCGCGGCGGATTTTCCGTTCTGCTGCGGCGCGGGGTATCGCCACGGTGGCCGTGTATTCCGAAGCGGATGCCACGTCCGCTCATGTGGCTGATGCCGATGAAGCCATCGCGATCGGGCCTGCATCGGCGCGCGAAAGCTATCTGGATGCCGCAAAGGTGCTGCAAGCGGCACAGGACAGCGGGGCCGATGCCATTCATCCCGGCTATGGCTTCTTGTCGGAAAGCGCGGAATTTGCCGAAGCGGTCATGGCTGCCGGGCTGACCTGGATCGGGCCAGCCCCCGATACGCTGCGATCCATGGGCGACAAGGCGCGCGCGCGCGCGCTGGCGCAGGCCGCGGGCGTGCCCATTGTGCCCGGTAGCCCGCGCTTTGGTCCTGATGACACTGTCGATTTTCTGGCCGAAGCCGCGCGAGTGGGTTTTCCCCTGCTGGTCAAAGCCTCTGCCGGGGGCGGCGGTATCGGGATGCGACGGGTCGAAAGTGCGGAAAAATTGCTGCGCACGATAAAAGACACTCAGTCCATGGCAGGCAAAGCCTTTGGCGATGGCACGGTGTTTCTGGAACGTTTGGTGCCCAAGGCGCGCCATGTGGAAATACAGGTGTTCGGCTTTGGCGATGGCACGGCGGTCCACTTATTCGAGCGTGATTGCTCGCTTCAACGGCGCTATCAAAAGGTGATCGAGGAAAGCCCGGCACCGGGCCTGCCTGATGATCTGCGCGCGCGCATGGCCGATGCGGCTGTGGCCTTGTGTCGTCAGGTCAGCTACGCGGGCGCCGGAACCGTAGAGTTCATTCTGGACACCCAGACGCAGGAATTCTTCTTTCTGGAAATGAACACACGTATTCAGGTCGAACACCCGGTGTCCGAAATGGTAACAGGCCGCGATCTGGTCGGGATGCAGATAGATTTCGCGCGCGGCCTGCTTCAGTCGCTTGACCAGTCAGAGATATCCAGCACAGGCCACGCCATAGAGTGCCGGCTTTATGCCGAAAACCCTGCCAAAATGTTCATGCCGTCACCGGGCATGTTGCAGACATTCGTTTTGCCGTCGGAAGCAGACGGGCTGCGGGTGGATGCGGGCTATCGCGAGGGTGATGCCGTCACGCCTTATTACGACCCGATGCTGGCCAAGATCATTGTCCACGGACCTGACAGAGCCAGCGCAGCGCAGCGCGCGGTGCAGGCGCTGAACGCCCTGCAGGTGGCCGGGATCGCCACCAACCGCGACTTCCTGATTGCCTGCTTGCAAAGTGCCGAGTTCCTGAGCGGTGACGTTCATACCGGCTTCATAGATGCCAACCGCAAAAGCCTTGTTGCGGCCTGAGCACAACAAAGGAGAGACTCATGCCAATCCCCTATTCCCGTAGCGCGGCCCTGATCGGGGCGCTGCCCGCGCCGCAAGACCAGCGCCTGCGTCTGTTGCGCTCCGCGTTGCTGGTTCTGGCGGGCACAATGTTTATCGCGCTCAGCGCCCGCATACAGGTGCCGATGTGGCCTGTTCCCATGACCATGCAGACTTTCGCTGTATTGCTGGTTGGCATGGCGTTTGGTGCTCGATTGGCGGGTGTTACCCTGCTGACCTATCTGGCCCAAGGCGCGATGGGGCTGCCCGTGTTTGCCGGCGGTGGCGGGGTATTGTTTCTGACCGGGCCAACGGCTGGATATCTGGTCGGGTTCGTGGGCGCGGCGGTGCTTGTCGGCTGGCTTGCAGATCGGGGCTGGACCGCGGGCTATGTCGGAAGCTTCTGCGCGGCCTGCCTTGGCGGCGCGTTGATCCATGCAGTTGGGACGGCATGGCTGTCGGCGTTCATTGGCTTGGGCGGGGCCTTGGCTGCGGGCGTTGCACCATTCTTGGCGGGTGATCTTCTCAAGAGCGTTCTGGTGGCCTTGCTGCTGCCCAATGCCTGGGCACTCCTGAACAAATAACTTGGGTGCCGCGCCCGGCCCTTGCGCCCGGCGGGCAAGCCCTTGCAGTCTCGTTTTTGCCCGTCAGCTTTGGCTGTCGGGCGGATTGCATCGCCAAAGCTACCACGCCGAGTCGAAATTCCAGGAATGCGTCTATATTGCAGAGTTGTGACCATCCTGCTTTCTTGTTAGGACAGCCACGCCGAGCGGAATGTAATATCAGGTTGGCTGTGTCCTGTGCGATTGGGCGCAGCACTTCAATGCGGAAAAAAACATGGCAAGACAGAATTATATCTTTACCTCCGAGTCCGTTTCCGAGGGGCACCCGGATAAGGTGTGTGACCGTATTTCAGATGCGGTGCTTGATGCGTTGATCGCCGAAGAAGAAAATGCGCGCGTGGGATGTGAAACCTTCGCGACATCGTCTCTGGTCGTGATCGGCGGCGAGGTGGGCTTGTCCGACCCCGAGCGCCTGAAGGATTACATGGGCCGCATTCCCCAGATCGCGCGGGACTGCATTCGCGACATCGGTTATGAACAGGAAAAGTTCCATTGGAACACTTGCCATGTTCTGAACTTCCTGCATGAGCAATCCGCGCATATCTGGCAGGGCGTGTCCAAGGACGGCGCTGGGGATCAGGGAATCATGTTCGGCTATGCGGTCGATGAAACGCCAGAACTGATGCCCGCACCGATCCAATATTCGCACCAGATATTGAAACGGCTGGCGGATGCGCGCAAGGCAGGCGAGGTGCCCACGCTACGCCCGGACGCGAAAACCCAGCTGTCGCTGCGCTACGAAAATGGCAAACCGGTGGAAGTGACGCAGCTTGTCCTGTCTACCCAGCATGAAAGTGAAGATCAGACCTCTGATGATATTCGCGCTATCGTGGAACCCTATATTCGCGAAGTGCTGCCCTCTGCATGGCTGACTGAAAACACCGAATGGTGGGTCAACCCGACCGGCACATTCGTTATTGGCGGCCCGGATTCCGATGCGGGCCTGACCGGGCGCAAGATCATCGTCGATACATATGGCGGTGCCTCCTGCCACGGCGGCGGCGCGTTTTCTGGGAAAGACCCCAGCAAGGTCGACCGGTCTGCCGCCTATGCCGCGCGCTACCTGGCCAAGAACGTGGTCGCAGCAGGGCTTGCGCGTCGGTGCAGCCTACAGATCTCTTACGCAATCGGGGTGGCAAAGCCGCTGTCGATCTATGTGGACACCCAAGGCACAGGCGTGGTCGAGGATGAGGCGATCGAGCGCGCCTTGGCACGGGTAATGGACCTGACGCCCCGCGGTATCCGGGAGCATCTGTGCCTGAACCGTCCGATCTATGCGCGGACTGCGGCCTATGGCCATTTCGGTCGCCCCCCGGAAGAAGATGGTGGCTTTTCTTGGGAAAAGACCGACTTGATCGAGGCTTTGAAAAAAGAAGTCTGAGCATATGCCGTTTCCGGCACCTGTTGGGGTGCCGGAAACGACAAGAACACACGCGAATTGTGGTGCTATGGTGCGGTGATTTCGGTTGCGCCTGATCTGTTGATGACCAGATGCCATTGGACGACCTTGGCCCATATCAAAGCGGCCAGACGACCAGCAGGACCGGAACGCTGACCGCGACCACCAGAATTTCTAGCGGCAGGCCCAGCCTCCAGTAATCGCCGAACCTAAACCCACCGGGGCCAAGGATCAGGGTCGCATTCTGGTGGCCAATGGGCGTCAGGAACGCGCAAGAGGCCCCGATGGCAACGGCCATAAGAAAGCTGTCGGCGTTCACGCCCAAGGTGTTGGCAATGCCGAGCACAATCGGGCACAGAACAGCCGCGGTCGCCGCATTGTTCATCACATCCGACAGAAACATCGTTGTGACCATAACCACGACAAGCGCCGCAATCGCATTGCCCTGCGCGACGGCATCCAGCAGAAACCGGGCTAAAACATCCGCCGCCCCGGTGTCTTGCATTGCACCGGCAACCGGGATCAACGCGGCCAGCAGCACGATGACAGGCCAGTCTATACTTGTGTAGATACTGCGCAGCGGTACGGTGCGCACCAGCATCGTGGCCAGCACACCCAAGCCAAAGGCCGCGGCGGCAGGTAAAAGCCCCACAGCCGCAGTAACGACAGCCCCAAGCAAGATCACCGCTGACAGAATCGCCAGCCGAGTATCGGGCATGTGCAACGCACGCTCCCCAAGCGGCACACACCCAGTTTCCTTGACGAATTCGAACAAAGCGTCTGACGAGCCGTGCATCAGCAACAGGTCGCCAGATTTCAGCTTGAGCTGGCGCAGCCGGGTGTTTGGTGGCCGCCCCTCGCGCGATACTGCCAGCATGTTCAACCCGAAACGCCTGCGCAGCGCGATATCCGTTGCGGATTGGTCAACGATGGTCGACCCCGGCAATACGGCCAACTCGCGCAGCACGATATCGTCATCGCTGCGGCGCTTGTCAGAGTCAGTTTTCGCGTCCTTCTGCTGACCAAGACGCAGCTTTTCTAGCGTTGCGGGCAGCGACAACCTCTTGCCAGCTTCCGGTTTTTGGTCCGTCTCACTCTCCGATGTCGCTTCAGGTTCATCGGCAGTTTCTTGATCTGCCGCTGATCCTTTTTCCTCCAATTTGATGTCGAAAACGGCGAGGGCTTCTGCCAAAGCGGCGACTTCTGCCTCCAGTACCAGAATATCGTTTTCCTTGATGCGACGTCCGCCATGCGGGGCCATCATCCGCACATCATTGCGCAACAGACCCACCACGACAGCGTGGCTGTCCTCTATTTCATCCTCGAAGCCGCGTAGCGTCAGGCCGATCGCCTTGCTGTTCGCGGGGATGCGCACTTCGGTCACATAGGCGCCGGGGTCAAAGCTTTCACCGCTGGTGGCTTCACGCGCTGGCACAAGCCGCCAACCTAGTACGATTATGAAGATCACACCGACTGAGGCCACGGCCAAGCCCACTGGTGTAAAGTCGAACATGGAAAAATGCCCCAAACCTGCGTCGTTGCGGAAGCTTGATACGATCAGGTTTGGTGGTGTGCCGATCAGCGTGGTCATGCCGCCAAGGATCGTGCCGAAGGCGAGCGGCATCAGCACCTGCCCTTGCGTCAGATTCAGCCGGTGTGACACCTGTATGGCGATTGGCATCAACAACGCCATCGCACCCACGTTATTCATAAAGCCAGACAGCGTCGCGCCAAGCCCCAAAAGCGCTGCCATGCTGGTAAACCGCCCAGCGTCGCGCGGGATCGCGCGGCGCGCAAGCCAGTCTACTGCGCCGGTATCCTGCAACCCTCGGCTGAGGATCAGCACAAACGCCACGGTAATCACGGCCGGATGGGAAAACCCGTTAAACGCATCTGAGGCAGGCACCAGCCCCGCCACGACACAGGCCATCAGCGCCGCGAATGCCACCACATCATGGCGCAATCTGCCCCAGAAAAACAGCAGCAGCATTGCCGTGATAACAGCAAAGATAAGCATCTGGGGGGGCGTCATCGTGCACAACTCCACCAAAGCGACCAGCGCTGATAACATTTCAATGAAGGGAGATTAACGCAAGGCCTTGGCCGGAGTTGCGATACACGCTGTTGCACCCGCCGCCCAGTCGCCAAGGGCAAAGCCCGGCCTGCCGTGGTTTGCAAGGCCACAGATTTGCTCATGGTCCAGCGACTGGAAAACACCATCAGGTCAGAACCCAATACCGATACCTGCGGGTTTCGTCAGCATCCACAGCGCCATGCCGATCATCATCAGGTTCTCTGTCAGCGACACGAACCCCAGTGGCACATTGCTATCGCCGCCCACGCAGGCGCATTTCAGTTCTCGTCTGTCAATATAGACGGCCTCGAACACCGAAACCGCGCCCACAGTGCCGATGAACAGCGCGACCGGGATCGACAGCCACATCACCGCACCCGATACCATCAGGACGCCAGCCAACCCTTCTCCGAAAGGATAGACATACCCATAGCGCACCCAGCGCTGCGCCAATAAATCGTAATTCAGGAACATGGTCGCAAAGCTCTCTACGTCCTTCAGCTTCTGAAGGGACAGAAGGCACATGGAAATGGCGATGAACCATTCCGCTGCGGCAACGGTGACAAGGCTGTCATAGCTGGCCCAGCTGGCAGCCAGCGCAATGCCGGCTGCCATGGTGAACAGCGCGATCACAGGCACATATGTAACATCATCTTTGTCCGCGACATCTTTGCCGAAAAAGCGGAGCACGTCTTCGTAACCGCCAATGCGCTTGCCGTCGATAAACACTTGCGGCGTGGTTTCGACATTGTTGTGCGCCTTGAACTCATCGACCTCTTCGCGTGTTTTCAGGGGGCGATCCTTGACCTCATACCCTTCGCGCTTAAGCAGATCGAGGGTCTTCAGCCCAAAGGGGCAGATATGGTCCTGCATCACCATGCGATGCAGTTCTGCCTGCTGTTTTGTATTGTCTAGCATAACAATCTCCCTTTGCCTCTGCGTGGTGGAGTTGCGATGACGATGTTAGAATCGTCGCGCTTTACCGCTCCTGCGACTGCACAGGGCATGATCGCGACCCGTACTAATTGTTCTCTCGCAACCGGGTATCCGAAAGCACCTTACTCGCCAGTGCCGTCTTGTTCCTTCAAGTGCGGCGCATCCTCCGGTCGCGCATCCCTGTCAACGGAAAAAGGAAAGTAGCCTTGTCGGTGAACTGGTTCATGCTGCCAAAATTTGGGAAACCGCTGCCCGCGCCTCTTCATAAAATTGCCTTTTCGGGGCCGCGTGCTGGGGTATGCCGTTAACTAAGAGCGCCGTTTAGACTGACCTAGGCTGGCTGCACCGAAGTAAGGGACCAACCTTACTGAGCGCCGTCGCCATCAAGCAAGAAAGAGACCTTTGCATTCACCCGTTAGCTGGAGATCTTGGCATTCACGACGACGCCGTTCATTTCTTTCAGATACACGGATGTTACGGTGCGCACCGATTTCGAGGCCCGTGTGACGGCATTCTGTGCAGCAGCGTCGAAACTCCTGTTCGATTCGGCGAGGACTTCGACCACCTTAAGCAGGGACATCGTGTGTTCTCCTTCCCAGTTTCTTTCCCAGTCAAGGCCGCAGCTTATGTGCTGGATGTCCCCATGTATCTCACCGCCTGTCTTGCTGCATTAACCATGATTAAGTGCTTGAGATTGCAGCCTGCTCCAAATCCTGCGGTGTTGGTCGCGTCGTTCACAGGCTACACTTTGCTGTTTTGGTGCGGATCAAACAGTGTGGCGGAGATACAGCCCGACAGTTAGGAGCACTGAAAAATAAAACTTTTACAAAACAATAATTTATACATCCAGCTCCAAAAAATATGTAGCAAAAAGTGTAGCAATTTCTACCTATTCCCGTGGCTCCAGTTTGTCGCCCTGCACCAGCAGCCCCCCGTTTTCTCGTCTATCCTCTCGGTGGCGATGTGCCCGTATGGGAATGTGCGTCGCGCTGGACAGGGCGCTGCGGAGCGAGAAGGCCGTTTGCCTTCATCACCTGCCCGGCGCGGCGCGCACGCCTTTGGCCCGCAGCCGCGCCCAGACCTTGCGATAGCCCTCACCAGAAAAGGGCGAGGCGGCGATCACGGCCCGGATGTGACGCAGCAGCTCGGCGTCACTGCAAGCGCCCTGCGGCCCCCGTCGCTTTGGAGCGCACTCCGCGTTGGCGGCCTCGGCGCCATCTGTCGCAGAACGATGCCGGTAGACTGTGGCCCGGGGAACGCCCCAGGTTCTGCAGATGCGGGACATACCAAAGCGGCGGTGCGTGGAGATCGAATGCGCCCGATTCATTTCTTCGACCTCCGCCGGGCCAAAGGGCGGCCGCCCTCGAGCTTGTCGATCTTGGCGTACAACAACTCGTTGTCCATGGGGATTTCGCCCACCTTGGCCTGTAGCCGCGCGATCTCTTCATCTCGTGCGTCGAGCTCGCGCTCCTTGAGCGCGCTCTCCGCGCCCATCAGGACCTTGTCGCGCCACTCCGTCAGGCGATGCACCGCAACATTCAAATCCCGGGAAAACCACATCAAGGCCCTCACCCCGCATAAGCCGCTGAACCGCCGCCAGCTTGCGTTTCGCCGAAAAGCACTTCGAACCACGGCCCCGCCGCCGCGCTTGGTGTCGGGCTATTCTTGTCATCCATGCTCTATTCTCCTTCGAGAGAAGGATAGCAATGTGAACCGTCTCAAGAAACCGTGCCCCAATCCACTGACGACTTCAATCTCAGGGTGCTGGCGCAGCCATTTTGTAAAGCTCTCAAAGCTGCAATCAGCGACGATATCGATCACCGCGCGCAACAGAACAGCGCGACAAGCAATGCGATCCGTTTCCTGTCGATTTCCTTCATTCAGCGGTTTCTCGCGCTTATTGCATGTGCGGCTTTTGAAGCACATGATCATGTATTAAGCCCTTGAAGTAACTTTCTCTCACGCCTGACCTTTGGCGCTGAGCAGGGCTCGGGCGGTGCGTCATGCAGGAGAAACTGTGCGTGACGTGTATCTTATGCGCGCGGGCAATGTGCAGCTTTTGCGCCATGCGTCAGGCGGGATGCAAAATGGCAGTGCCGAAATGGTTGAGGTCGCGCGGCGCTGAGCACCTTGCCACGCCTGGCCGACCGTCTGGAGGCGTGGCTGGTCGACGGAAACAGCCTGCCTGAAAAAGGTAGATGGCAAGATATCGCTACCGCACTTGGGAGCTGCCGAAAGCCGCTTATCGGGGATTGGTCAGACGCTGGAGCGGATCGTATCCGTTGTATATGCGGCGGGCCTGTCGCGCGCATGATATAGAGCCCCCGCCCGCAATCTTTTGCAAACAGGGGCTAGACGATCATGGCTTGTAAGCAGCGTCAGCTTGCCAGCCGTTGAAACCGGATTGCATCACCACGACATTGCTTCGACCTGCAACGCGCAAGGCGAATGCGGCCTGTGCAGACAGACTGCCAGTGTTGCAAAACAGAATTGTCATCCGGTCTTCCGGGATCTCGTCGATCCGGTCGAGCACTTCGCGCCATTCAATATGGACAGCACCTGGTATAGTTGCCGCGTCGAATTGCTCTGTATCGCGCGTGTCGATGAGCAGGGCAGTCTCGAATACCGCTTCATCTATCTGCTGCGGCAGAATGATGCCGGATTCGTAATCCTGAAACATCAGGTAATCCTGCATCCCCTCGATGACCGCGTCATCGGCAAGGACGGGCGTCACAGCCAGCCCAATGCCGAGCGATGCGGCAGCAATCATGGTTCTCAAGTTCATCCGGGATTTCCTCCGTTTCGGATTGTGGGGTTTCAGAGTGGGTGGTCAGAATACCAGCACCTTGTCTGCGGCCAGTGTTGCCTGTGCCAGTTCATCCATGGTGGAACGGCTCGGCCCCTCCATCATGTCATCTGCGGCAAGGCCACGCGCATCCATGCAGCTGCCGCACATCAACACACGGCCCTTGGCGGTCAGAACACGGCGTAGCATGCGTTCGCAATTGTAATAGCCATCCGGTGTCTTTTGTCCGGCCTTGGCACAAAGCACAGCATCGGCCATCAGGAACACGGTGACGGAGCCGTCCGGGTCATGCTTGGCCAGCGCATGCGCCATACGCAACCCGTTGAAGCTGCGTTCGGTGCCGTAGGGCGGATCGTTCAGGATCAGCAGGTGTTTCATGTCAGGGCTCCTTCTCGGGATGCAGGGTTCAGGCGGGGGTGCGTTTCTTCGCCCCAGAAGAACAGAAGCGCGCCCGAGGCGAACATGGACAGGGCGACGAACCAGAAGGCTGCATCGAGGGCGCCGCTGAGATGGGCCGCCAGTCCAAGGCCAAGCGCGCCGATGCCATAGCCAAGATCGCGCCAGAAGCGGTAGATGCCAATCGCAGAGCCGCGCCATGCGGGCGGCGTGATGTCGGCCACACTTGCCCCGAGGTTCGGATAGAGGAGTGCCATGCCGAAGCCTGCCAACCCTGCCCAGAGCGACCACCACAGCGCCCCATCACCAAAGGGGATCATCGCCACACCTGCACCGCAAATCCACATGCCCAGCACATTCGGCCAGAACCGCCCCACATGATCTGACAGGCGTCCGGTGAACAGTTGCGATCCGCCCCAGACAAAGCCATAGACGCCGACGATCCAGCCCATCTCCGTCAGGCTGGCCCCTTGGGACACCAGAAAGACCGGCAGTATCACCCAGACCAGCGCATCCACGAATTTCTCGACCAGCCCCGCCTGCGACAGCGCCGCCAACCGCTTGTCGCGCCAGCTCATCAGGGCAAAGACTTCGCGTGTGCTGGGGTGTTCGGCCATACTCTGCGGGTAGCGCGGCAGGAATTTCGGCGCGGTCAGCTTGTGAGCTGCCGTTTCGGCCTGTGCCCAGGGCAAAGTGTCCTTTACCCAGACCACCGTCAGCACCAGCGCGGTGATAATAACCACCATTCCAAAAATCAGCAGGCCCAATCGCGCGCCCAAAGCCTCGGCGACATAGGCCGTGATCACCCCGGCGAGCGCGACACCAAGATAGCCTGAAAACTCATTCAGACCCATCGTCAGCCCGCGCTGGTCGGCCCGCGTGATGTCCAGCTTCGCGGTCTGGGTCATCGACCAGCACAGCCCCTGATTGATTCCCAACAGCACAGTTGCCGCCACGATCCAGCTCCAGTTCGGCGCGGCCCAGATCATCACTGGAATGGGCAGCGCGATGACCCAGCCCCAGAGCAGGACCTGCTTGCGCCCGATCCGTTCTGACAGCCGCCCGGCCACGAAGTTCATCACGGCCTTGACCACCCCGAAGGCCACCACGAAGGCTGTCAGCAACAGGAAAGACCCCTGCGCCACGCCAAATTCGCTTTCGGCCAATGCGGGGATCACCGTGCGCGTCATGCCGATGGCAAACCCCACCAGCAGCACTTGAACAAGCTGGTGCGAGAATTGCGTCAGGTTCTCGCGGATTCCCAAGGCAAGCGCGGTCATTCTTTGTCTTTCGCGCTATCCAGCGCCCCGCCACTGGCAGGGCCGCGCAGGGGTTGGATCAGCATTCGGTCCAACCACAGATCGCGCGGCGTGCGAAATTGCTCGATCCCGATTGTCATACTTTCATGCCCGGCCTTGGGCTGCGCACGATACGTGCCGAGCAACCTGTCCCACCATGGCAGGTTGAAGCCGAAATTACTGTTTGTCTCTGCGGGCACCACCGAATGATGCACACGGTGCATGTCAGGCGTGACGACGAACCACCGAAGCACCCGGTCAACCCCCTTGGGCAGGCGGATATTGGCGTGGTTGAACATCGCGCTCGCGTTCAGCACAACCTCGAAGATCAGCACTGCCACCGCAGGCGCGCCGAGGGCAACGACAACCGCTAGCTTGATGACCATCGACAGCAGGATTTCGATAGGATGGAACCGCAGGCCAGTCGTGACGTCAAATTCCAGATCAGCATGGTGCATCCGGTGCAACCGCCACAGGGCAGGCACGGCATGAAACATGACATGCGACAGGTAAATCACCAGATCGAGCACGATGATCGAAATTAGCACCATCAGCCAGAAGGGTAGATCAAACAGTGTAAAAAGCCCCCAGCCGCATTCTTCCGCCACCAACGCCAGCCCGACAGCAAGGATGGGAAAACTGAGCCGCAGGATGATCGTGTCCAGCACCACAAGGCCAAGATTGTTCGTCCAGCGGATCACGCGCGGGATCTCCTGCCGCCTGCATGGGGCGGCAAGTTCCCACGCGGCCATGCCGATCAGCACTGACAGAAAGACGGACAGCCGCAGCATAGGTTCTTGTGCAAGGATCGTTTCAAACATCGGTGCTGCACCTTCGGGCTTGCGATATCTGCGAGATTCGATATCATTCAAGTTAACGCTTGAATGATATAATGTCAGGAGCCGCGCGATGTCAATCAGCCCCAAAGCAGCCCTTCTGGAAGAATATGCACTGGTCGCGCGCGCTCTGGCGGCCCCGGCACGGCTGATGCTGCTGGAACAGATCGCGCAAGGTCCGCGCGGGGTCGAAGGCTTGGCCGACAAGACCGGCCTGAGCATTGCGAATGCATCCCAACACTTGCAGACCCTGCGGCGCGCGGGGCTTGTCACCAGCCGTCGCGACGGAAAAGCGGTGATTTACACATTAGGTGACGCCAAAGCACTGGCGTTGATGGACCTGCTGAGGATTTTGGCCGAGCGTAACCTTGCGCAGGTCGACAAAATCCTGCGAGGGTTATCGGATGGCGCAGACGCGCCTGAGCCTGTCAGCCGTGATGATCTGGCCGCGCGCATTGCCGAAGGGTCGGTCACGATCCTTGATGTCCGGCCTGCGGATGAGTTTGATCTAGGCCACATCCCCGGCGCGACGAATGTCACGTTGCACGAGTTGGAGCGCATCACCTCAAATCTGCAACCGGGGGCCGAAGTCATCGCCTATTGCCGCGGACCCTATTGCATTTACGCACATCAGGCAGTCGCCGCCTTGCGCAAAAAGGGCTTCAATGCGCGCAGGCTGGAGGGCGGCTTGCCAGAATGGCGCGAAGATGGCCGACAGGTCGTCACCGTCTGATCCGAGTTCCTTGAACCGCATGAGACCAAAGCGAACTGCGCAAGAAGGGTGAAGATCGAATCCTCGCGGTTAGCAATGCTGCGTGCTGCCGGAATGTCCGAATCGGGGACGCTTGCCCAACAGGCCCACGGTCAACGAAAAACCGAAGACGTCAATACGCACGCCCGCATTGGCTCTCGGCCACAAACTTTTTTTCGCCACAACACAGCCTTAGTCTTGCCCGGATTTGCTGGTCTGCATGAATGGCGTCATGCGACGAGCGACGGTTCGGCTGCACTCGAACATGGCACTGGCTGCACTTCCGTGCAGTCCACGCACATAAAGGAAGGTGGCTTCATATGAGGTTTGCCAGCCTAGTCCATGAGCTGAAGAAATCGGCATTCGCGCGCGCTGAAGAGGGCGCGATGATCATTTTCGGTCTGTTCCTGTTCGTAATCATCTTGATGACCGCGGGCCTTGCCGTTGACTTCATGCGCTATGAAAGCAATCGCGTGCGGGTCCAGAGCACATCTGATCGCGCCGTCCTAGCCGCCGCCAGCTTGCGAGAATACGGTGACCGCGAAGAATTGGTCAGAGAGCATTTCGAAAAGGCTGGATTATCCGCATATCTGGACAGCGTCGACTATGATGAGGCCCTGAACTCGGCAACCGTGACGGTTAACACACGTCTAGGCGTAGACACTTTGTTTATGCGGTGGTCCGGGAGATATGGGCAAAAGTTGGTGACGCTTGATCAGGCGGCGTTTTGAAGTTGGCGGATCCCGTCGCGGAACTCAACCCCTTGGATGATCTCGGGCAGGCGGTTTTGACCGTCGAGCTTTCGCCATTTTT